>Ga0190304_1001026_pt1 | contig 12751 bp, 14 predicted proteins | sample 48700712_MG_FD_161670 | JGI IMG/M metagenome (GOLD analysis project Ga0190304, IMG submission 161670) | Hydrothermal vent sediment bacterial communities from Southern Trench, Guaymas Basin, Mexico - 4870-07-1--2_MG | ecosystem: Environmental > Aquatic > Marine > Hydrothermal vents > Sediment ... | reverse complement strand
CCTTCCCAAGCGCAATGGCAACGAAGGTTTTACCCGTTCCTGGAGCACCAACCAGAAGCACTGGTTCTCTGAGGACAAGGCCTGCAAGAAGATACGGCTCTATCTCTTCCCATCCTACCACCCCTATCCTTGAGAGAAAATCATGTTTCATTGAATACCTCCTTTTAATGATTGGATAAATTTACATTCAGAAATAAATATATATTATATTTACAATTTGTCAAGGCTGTAAAGTAAAACCAGTTTGCATATTGATTGTAGGGTATTTTATTCTGAGACTTTACTGCCAGCCAATCTTTTTTATTTTTAATTTTTCCTTGACCTTTTCTGTTTTTTCTGTTAAAATCCTTCCATGTATGTGTGGTTTACTGATGAGGAGATATGGAAACTCCTGAAGGGAGTACTTTCTCCTGATAGGGAGAAGGTTTGTGAATATGTTGAGAGGATTGTTGAACTCACTGGAATAGAGCCTGGGTCAAGGGTTCTGGATATTTCTTCCCGTGAAGGGTTTTTCTCCGTTGAATTTGCAAGAAGAGGGTTCAAGGTTACCTCAATTGAGGTTATGAAGCCATTCATTGAGAATGCAAAGAAACTTGCAAAAAAAGAAGGGGTAGAGATAGAATTTATCAACGATGATATTAGAAACTTCTCAAGGTCTGAATACTACGATTTGATAATCCACACATCTATTCCCTTTGGTTACTTTGAGGAGAGGGACGACGATTTCAGGGTGATAAAAAACATGTTCAGGTCACTGAAGAATGGTGGGAAGTTCCTCTTGCTTCTCAATGGGAAAGAACTCTCCCTTAAAAAGTTCCTGAAAAAGGAATGGATGAACATAAAACACACATACTATCTCGTTGAGAATACAATTACGGAAAACTGGGAGAGTATAATCACACACTGGACTGTGTTGAAGTACAGAAAGAGGATTGAGTTTGATACAAAGATGAGGCTTTTCTCCGGAACAGAGATATATTCAATTCTGCTACACTCGGGCTTCCATCAGATAAAACTCCTGGGAAGTCTTGAGGGCATTCCTTACAACGAGAATGCCACTGAGCTTTTTGCCCTTGCCACAAAATGATTCATCTTATCTTCTTTTCAATCTTCTACATCAGAGGCTTTGAAAAGGCAGAACTCAATGGTGTATATACACTGAAGGTTGTTGTAAGGGGAGACCTGGATTACATGATTATCCATCTGCCCCTTCCAGTTGACTATCGTGGTTGCACAACCTACCAGAAGGTATTATCAACAGATTATTCAATCCAGCCTTCTCCAAAAGGTAAGAAAATTTTAACAAAAAAGACTGGCAGTTTCCTGAAGGTTAGATACGGCAGGATATCAAATACAATTTGCACAATTAAGGTTAACTTCTCTGTGGAGAGGGGAATCAACCTTGAGAATCTTCCCGATGATAGGCCAGGTAAGCCCATCATGGAAAAGACAAAGAGCATAAGACCCGATTATAAGGAAATCATATCCCTTGCGAAGAGGCTCACAATGGGACATTATACAATAAAGGATATTTCCAACCAGATTGTTTATTACATTGGTAACAACATAGATTATTACATCTACGGCAACGAGGATGCGGTGAATACACTGAAAGATGGAAGTGGAAACTGCATGGGTATCTCTACACTTGCAGTATCCCTCTTCCGTGCTTCTGGTGTTGAATCCCGTCTAGTTACGGGGATAAGCCTTGAAGATAGTAAAAAATACACATTCCGAAAGGATAACCTTATCTACTCTGTCAGGTTATCTTCATTTGAAGACCTCCACCAGTGGTGTGAGATCAGATTTCCAACATGTGGTTGGGCAGAACTTGAACCTCAGGGACATTCCTGCTTTGTCCCAGTGGGATACATAAGGCTTGCAACCGGGGAAGAAGGGGTTGATTACCCCTACCTGATAGTTTATTCATACAGGGGAAGACCCTCTGTCAAGTACTCGGTCTCTGTTGAGGGAAACATAAGAAGGCTTGTTTCACACTTCAAATCAGAAAGGGTTGAAAGAAGGGGTTATAAACCCATTATAATGGCGGAATAAAACTTACCACCTTTCCCTGTGAACCCTTGTCTCATCATACTGGGTTCTTGGCTCTTTTTCCTCTGCAGGGTGTCCAATTGCTATCAATGAGAGGAGTTCTATATTGTCAGGGATACCAAGCAATGGCTTTATTGCCTTTTTTCTCTCCTCCCTTGGATGGCATCCAAGCCACACGGCCCCAAGACCTATGTTTGCAGCAGCAATCAGGATGTTTTCTGTTGCAGCGGAGCAATCCTGAACCCAGTATCTCTCTGAAATCTCCGGGTCAGCACAAACCGCAATGCAGAGTGTTGCCTGCCTCAACATTTCAGCGTATGGATGTGCAACAGATAATTTATCAAGCATCTCCCTGTCTGTAACAACAATGAAGTGCCAGGGTTTAAGATTCCTTGCGGAAGGGGCAGACATACCTGCCTCAAGCAGTGCCTTTATATCCTTTTCCTCAACCGGTTTATCCCTGTGAAAAGCCCTTATGCTTCTCCTCTTAAAGAGAAACATCAACTTTTCATCCATACTACTTCCTGAGTGCTATAACAATGCATTGAATTATCCCACCAAAGAGAACAACCGTTGCAAACACAAATGTGAACCATCCGCCAAAACTCATGCTTCACCCCCTTTCTTGCATCTTGAAAGAATAAGGGAGGCTATTAAAAAGATACCAAGCACAAGCCATCCCCCAAGGAATTCAGCCCTTCTGGGATAACCACCATATGGTGAGAGAATTGTTCCTGTGAAGGAGAATACGAGGAGAACAAGTGCAGCGATCGGGACAATCCATTTTATGGAGAAGTTCCACCACTTTCCAATCTGCCTTTCACTCACTGAATTGGCAAATCTCCTCATGTTTTCTGCCCTGTAAAAATATGCAATTATCACGGACTCAAGGAGCCCTACAAGGAAGAGGCCATAGTTGTTCATGAAATGGTCAACCACATCAAGCCAGTAAAGACCACCTCCTGTTGTGTATAGTATACCTATGAGAAAACCAGCAACAGCAACCCCAATGTTTGCCTTCCACCTTCTGACCCCGAACTTGTCCATAATGCTGGCAACAACAGATTCAACAAGAGAGAATGCAGAATCTATTGCGAGTGTAAGGAGCATGAGGAAGAAGAGAACACCAAATAGAGGGGCAAAAGGCAGATGATTTATGATTGTTGGATAGGTGACAAAGGCGAGTTCAGGCCCACTCTTCATAACCTGCGAAACAGGAACGCCCTGGAGGTGTGCATAGTATCCAAGGGTTGAGAATACAGCAAATCCACCAACATATGCGGTTGCTGCATCTGCAAGTCCAATGAGGAATGCATTGTTCACAATGTCTGATTTTGGTGGAAGGAAGGATGCATATGCAATCATCACACCAAACCCAACAGTGAGGGAGAAGAATACCTGGCTTATTGCAGCATGCCAGAGTTCTGCATGTAGGAGTTTACTCCAGTCGGGTGTGAGGTAGTACTTTATGCCTTCAAATGCACCAGGAAGGGTGAGTCCCCTGATAACAAACACAAGGAGGATTGCCCATGGGAGGAGCACCGTAACATAAACAACCTTGCTCACCGTCTTTGCACCCTTCCATATGGAGAGCACAATCCACACCCAGCTCGCTGCAAGCCCAAGAAGTATGGGCCATCTTATTCCTCCAAGATGGAATATAGAATCAGTGAGTCCAAGCACCCTGTTGAAGAAGAATTCCCTTGGTGCATTACCCCATGCAGTGTTGAATGAATAAACAAGGTAATCAGCAGACCATCCCATTATAACAGAGTAGTAGGTTGTGATCCCAAATCCCACAAGTATTGCAAACCATCCAACCCATTCAAAACTACCCTTTCTCTCTACAAGTTCCTTATCGTCCTCAAACCCCTTCACCCTGTAGTGAATTCTACTCAGTGAGAATGGGGCAGAACCCTTGAGTTTATAACCTATCGAGAATTCAAGAAGGAGAAGTGGAATACCCACAAATATAAGAGCAATGAGGTATGCAAAGAGAAAGGCACCACCACCATATTTGTAACAGATATAGGGAAATCTCCAGATATTCCCGAGTCCTATTGCGGAACCAATGGCAGCGAGGACAAAGGCAACACGATTATCCCAGTAGGCATGTTCCCTCATTCTCACCTCCTTTTTCAAGGATTTTATACAAGAGAATGAAAAAAATCAACGATAAAAATAAATGTTCATATTTAATGTGAACCATTTTGCCTTTCTAACTGTTATGGTATAATGGAATCATGGATGATGCATTGATTGAACAGGCGAAAAAAGGAGATAGAGAGGCAATGGGCATGATTTACTCAGAGTATAAAGATAGGGTCTACAACCACATCTTCAGGATGGTCTACCATAGAGAAGAAGCAAGGGACCTGACTCAGGATGCTTTTATAAGAATCTTCAGGAAACTCCATCTCTTTAAGGGTGGTAGTTTTGATGCATGGATATACAAAGTGACCACGAACCTTGTTCTTAATCACTTTGCAAGGCAAAATCCTGTGGTTAAATTTGATTTCCCTGTTCCAGAAGAGTCAACCCTTTCTATTGACACAAGGATTGACATTGAAAGGGCACTTTCAAAAATGCCCCCTGTTTTGAGAAGCATGCTCCTTCTTAAAGAAGTGGAAAATTTTACATGTGAGGAGATAGCGGAGATCTTTGATATACCTGTGGGAACAGTGAAGTCAAGGCTTTCAAGGGCAAGAAGGATTTTCAAAAGGTTTTATGGAGGTGAGCCATGAGAGAAGACTCTCCTTTAAAGAAACTTGGGTATGAAGTATGCGATGTTGACTTTGAAAAAGTCATTCAGAGGGGAAACGGTTCTGAAATCCTTTACTCCATAACCTCTTCTTTTCCAGGGTTATCCATACTCTGCATTATTCTTATAAAGGCACTGAGCATTGCAGGTTCTTTTACAAAATTTCTGGAACAGCAATTAAGGTTATTCTAAAAGGAGGGGATGATGAATACAAATAAAAAACTCCTGTTTATCTCTGTGGCAATAGGGTTATATCTTATGCTTATTGGGATAGGTATTGCCTTCCCTGGCTCCCTTTCAAGTCGCGTGATATTTTCAAAAAAGGTTCTTATCCCTGCTGCGATCAATACCATTTTTTTGAAAAAACCTGTTTTCTTTACCGTTATGGCACTGGTAATAGGTTTATATATCTACTCCATCTTTCTTTTTGTTCGGATAATAAAGAGACAAACGGGCTCAAACTTTAAGATGCTCTGTGGTGGAATAATTGCGGGAATCCTTCTCATACTCCCTGTAATAGGATTCCTGAATAGAAGCATCCTGTGGTGGGTTAAACTGTTTACATCCCTTAAATTTCTTCCACTTATTGTTATACTATCAGGACTGATGATTTACACGCTTCCACCGGGAAATAAAAAGACTGCTATCTTCCACATTTTTGTATTCATTTTATCTTATATGTTGCTTGGTGCGGGGCTTGAACTTATGAGCCATCGGATGAAAGAGTGGACAGTCATTCTTGCCATTCCATATTATATCTGTCTCTATACACTCCTTTTTAAGTTTATCAAAGGGGAAAATTTGAAATGGTTTCCTGCATTTATAATCCCCTTTTTCATTGCAGGTGTTGTTCTCTTCAACCTTCCTGAAAAAAGAGAGATTGTTGAACGGAGAAATATTGAATATTCTATTGTTATACCCTCTTACGGAATTTCACAGTCCAGAGCCATAGAAACTCCACCTGAATTTACCTTTAATTATTATAACCTTTTCCAGCCAGATAGTATATTTTTCATATCCCTAAAAAAATCCCTCGTTCCGTCTTGTTTCATATATAAACGGCTTGACCTTACACCGGAAAGGAGAGAATGGGTTAAGGGGCTCCTTTGTGATAGGAGATATTATGTTAGCAGGAATGCAAAAAAATGGATTTATGACAACATACTCTCCCGTCCCGTAGAGAAGGGTGTTGTTAAAGGGAAAATAAAGGGCATTATTCCGAAAAGGGTATTTCTCCTCAGACACAATAAAAAAGGGTTCAGATGGGACACTACTTACCTGACTCTTTTTCTACTGGATGCAGTTCCAGGGGATTCAGTTTATATATTCACAAATGTGCCTGATGGGAAGGTGACCGTGGGTTTCCTCTTTCAGGGGAAGAAACCTTCTTATATGGGAGAAATCCCTATACAGGAAGTTAGAGGAGATACCGTGTTAATGCCTCAAATAAAATTTTACAGGTAGCACCTGTTATGCCTCAAAAAATTTTATATAAACTTTCGTATAGGAAAATAATTACAATACAACAGGGATTAAAGAAGCATCCACGGCGTTATAATACTACCACACCATTTATATTTTTATCCAGGCGGCATCAATTAACTTTACCCTACCATGCTCCTCCTCCCCCTTCCCCTGATTCGCTCTGACAATGGCTTATTATCGTATTGCCTCCAGGACAGGTGCAAATAGCTGCACCTCCGTCTGCATAACAGTATGGCTCCTCGGAACAGGATATAGTGCATGATGCGCTATAGCCTTGATGGTGGATGGTAATACTGAAGATTCCAAAAAAATCTATGGTCTCATCCCAGGCAGGCCAGCACTCAACTTGAGCAGAACATGTGTGTTGTACCATTGCCCCATAGATTCCTGGAACTGCCAGTAGTAAAACAAAAAGGAATATACCTGTTTTTCACATATTACCTCCTCTGTTTATCTTGATACTCATAGTAACAGATGCCGCCTGGATATATTCTCCATATCTTTCCGTCTGGAGAAACACAGAAAGACATCGGGAAACCCCAATAATCTCTTTCTGAAATTTTTTCAAGATAAAAGACTTTATTTATATTTCCTTTTGTATCCACCAAAAACATATGTCCAGCCTTTCCTCCCCAGATATAAACTGTGTTATTGACGAAATCTGCACAGTTGAAGAGTAGGTATTCGGTAAATTTTCCATTCCCTCTTTTTCGCAACTCACTATGCTGCCAGTCAATTTTTTCCTTCATTAGAGGAGAATATATCTTATATTCCCGCAACAATTTCCCTTCTCTATTATAAACATGTAAAATGGGAGCAGTATTAAACAGGTAAAAAATACTATCCTCTGTATTACTCAACATAACAATCCCTGCATCCCATGCTGAAATCGCCTTTCCTCTTGGTGGCGGAATGGGTTTCCCAAACGAAAGCACCAGTTCGCCAGTACTGTCAATTTTGGATATCAGTCTACCTTTCCCAGGTGAAGGCAAATAAATATATTCTTCCCTGCTGATTTCGAAAAATCTTCCAGTTGTATATACTCTTATAGGTATGGATTTTATATAATTACCTTTGATGTCATAAACCTTTATAACTTTTCTTCCATCCATTACAAACACTCGTTTGTTTTTTACCTTTATCGCTCCAGGAGAACTGAGTTCATCGGGTGCCTGGCCAGGGCGACCTATCTGCCTTACAAAGTAACCGAGTGTATCATAAACCATGATCCTGCGCTCTTTCAGGTCGCAAATAAATATTTTGCCATCGTAGTAATCCATGCTTACTGGCAAAGAAACGATGTACTCTTCAAGCGTATCATTGAACCTTTTAGTAAAATGGACTTGCAAGGTATCAACAATCTCCTGATGCAGGTTCAAAAAAGAAAAAAACAGAATCCACATTATTCCACCTCCTTTAGAAGTTTAATAAACTCTCTTTCTCCAACATTCTTTCCTGCTACATTTTCTATCTTACCATTTTTTATGAATACACTAACCAGCAAAAGTTCAGGATGTAAAAGAAATATGGGAATTTCGCAGGTCCAGCCAAAGTCAAAATTAAATTTCCACCCCTTTTTAAAACCTTTTAAAATTGCATCATGTCCATAGATCGGAAACACCAGGACCGCTATCAACCTTTTCCCCTTCATAATTTCACTCATTATCTTTAGCCTTTTATATTCTGAGCACCCCTGACATCTCAATATTTTAGGTGAAAAAAAGGTGACAACACCATTACTCACATTTGCAATATCAGTTCCCGTTGAAATTAACAAATGTGGCATTTTTTGACCAACCACGAAAGGGATCTTTCTTTCCCGTTTTACTGCCCCATAAAGATTTATTTCAATGACCTGGACAAGAAAGTCCAATTTAGGAAAGGCTGAAGAACGAAACAATAGTTTCATATCTTTGTCAAAAATAAAAACAGGTAGAAGAAATCTATTAGCATTGACATTGAGTGATTTATTTAGAAGAGAATCATAAGCAAAAACATCATCATTAGTATTTTGAGAGTCCTGAGTTTTCTTCAAAACAATGACTTTCAACCCATCTTTTCCATATTCTTTTTGTAATGCATTATAATAGCATATATATCCTTTATCATACTTTCCAGAACCAGCCACATAGCCAAAAAAATATAATTTTTTACCCTGTTCCATATACCGTTTTATATCTATTTTTGTCCCATAAGAAGGCAAAAGCGTATCAAGACAGGCTATACAGGGAACCTCATTGGAGGCAATGCTATAAAGCGGCAATATCAGTAATATTAATATTATAAATATCTTAATATTCTTGTTCATATGGTTATGCTTCATTTCCTTTCCTCCTTTTCAACTCAACCATTCCCAATAAATTACCCACAATTCAAAAAATATTTCTCCTTCCGCCTCAATAGAGACAGAAGGCTATCCTGAATAAACTTTCTCCTCCTGAAACATGAACAGATAGAATGTACTTTTTGATAGGAGAGTAGAAAATCACCTATCCTCCATTCAGACAGAATGATTGTGTGTGTGTGTGAATCACCCACATCATACTTCTCTATATAACAAAATTTTTTATTTTGTCAAGGATTTTCCCTTTCCCCCTAAAAATCAATTAAGGCATTAATTTTTATGCTTATTCTTTGCACATGGACAGAGGGATAAAAAACAACCTAAATATAAAGGAGTTATGGAGTTTCAGGCAAAAAGTCCATGACCCCACTATCCTTTCCTTAAAATCATTCCGGACCTGTTTTATTTTTTTCTTAATTAAAAACTTGGGCATTCTGGTAAATTCATACATAAAAGAAATGTTAAGCTAACAGGGTTCGGGCTGGGATTGTATTCCCTGATTTAATAGCTCATAGATATATCATAAACCATTACCCAGCCGGAATCCGGAAGAAAAGAGATCATCTTCCCATCATTTATTGCTATTGGATGTGCTTTAAGTGTCTTTATTTTTACCCTCTTTATATGCTTGCCATTATCATTAAAAACATCCAATACTGGATAGTTTTTTTCTCCAGTTGTTATTAAAACCCAAATAGAATGTTTTGCAGAATCATACATAAGTCCACTCCATGGAAACTGGAATTTTCTTATTCTCCCTTTTAACTGTGGCGCTTTTTTCTCCATCTTCTTTCTGGTTTTATTATCAATCGGAATAGACTCAATATCCAATGTAATAGATTTTTTAATACTCATTTCTTTTTTAGAGAATACCTTTATTCTTTTTTCGTCAAGAAATCCATAATATACATTTTTATCACCCTCTTCAAGCATCTTTACAGGATAAGGGAATTCCTCTACCAAAAAATTGATATTCCTTCCCTTTATCTCCTTTACAATCTTTCCAGAAAAGTCTGTTATGACAAGTTCTTTATCTCCCATTACAGGGACAAAATAGAGAAAATTTTTATCTACATCAAAATCACTTGCTACAACAGAAATGGGAATGGTCTTTAACAATTCTCCACTTTCTGTAAATACCTGAATCCTGAAGTTGCCAGGGTCATAGACATATATTTTTCTATCCGGAGAAATCTTTATCCCTCCAGCATGCATTAACTTGAATTCTCCAGGGGCATTCCCTTCTTTTCCAAAAGAGCTTATCCTTTTACCACCTCTATAAATGTAGCATTTTGAATCAATTGGGTCGAGCAAGGCACACAGACTATCTGAAATATCTGCGAAGGTTATCTGGGTAAAATTATCCTTGATAGTAAAAAGAAGTGTGGGTTTAATTTCCTCTATTTTTATCCTTCCCCCAAAACCATGCAGAAAAAGTAGAAAAATCATCATGGTTCCTCCTTTTTTAGCTCAAAAAGATATCTTTCTTTGACCTTTTCAAAACCGCATATGGAACGAAAAAACAAAACAACATAACGATAATCATACAAGCAACAACCAAAGACATCTTTATATTAAAAAAACTCACAAGACTCTTTGCCTTTCCAAGAACAAAAAATATTCCCAGAAAAACAAAGAAGGAAACAAACCTGACAACCTCAATCTTGTTTGTTACCATAAGAATAAAGCCTTGAAATGAAGTTATGAATATTCCCGTCAGTGGTGAAAGGAATAAAAAGATGAATATTTCAATAGGTGTCCATGTAAAAAGAAAGATACTTTTGTTATTGATCAAAACAAAAGCAGAAGACAACAGAATCCCAATAAGATACATGCATATAAGCATTATTCCAAGAACCAGACTCTTGGAGAACCATATTTCAAAAGGCGTTTTCCCAAGCCCTAAGAAAACTTCAAACCTACCTTCAAGTCTATCTTTGTAGAACTGGCGCATTGAATGAAATCCGCTACACAATATTATTACCGAGATTGGGAACACAATAGCCAGAAATTTCCTAAAAAGAGGCTCGGAAAATTGATTGAATACTGGAAACATTGTTGCAAATATAAAAACAAGAATTACAATATTAAGTGCAACAGCAGTAGGCTCTCGTTTATAAAATTCTATGAATTCTCGCTTCATTAAGCTAAACATTTTTGTTCTCCTTTACCTTATGGAAAAATATTTCTTCAAGGGACATTTGTTTTTCACTGATTTTCATTTTTCCCAGAAATTTTCCATTATGAATAATACCAAATGTATTACAAAGTGTTTCTGCTTCATCAAGAACATGGGTGGAAAAGATAATTATTTTATTTTTATTCGCCAGTTCCCGTATCAAAGACTTTATCCTTCTCCGAGAAAGGGGTTCAATCCCTGTGAAAGGTTCATCCATAATAAGAATATCTGGATCGTGTAACAAGGCCTTGGCTATGGTCAGTTTTCTTTTCATACCCTTGGAAAAAGTCACAATTTTTTCGTGTGCTTTATCCATAAGCTCCATCTCTTCAAGCAAATCGGATATCCGTTTCTTCCTATCTTTTTTATCCATTTTATAGATATCGCCAAAAAAATCCAGATATTCAACAGGGGTAAGATTAAAAAATGGAGTTTCATTTTCCAGAACAAACCCGATTCTATCTCGCTTTATACCCTCAAAACTTATTTTACCAGAATCAATAGTTAATAATCCAAGGATAGCCCTGAGAGTGGTTGTTTTACCAGCCCCATTTTCGCCCAAAAAACCGAATATTTCTCCTTCTTTAACATCAAAACTCACTTCTTTTAAGCAAAACCCTTTGTTATAACACTTGACTATGGAAGAAACTATCAATCCTCTGGTCATCCATCCTCCTTTAGCCTATCAAAAATTTCAGTAACATTGAACCTTTTAACCCATTCACATTGAAAACCCATTTTCCTGCTCATCAAATATCCCCTTATAATACACCCTTTACAATAATATTCATATGGACATCCATTACATGTTTCTTTATTAGGAGATTTAAGCCGGAAAAAAGCAAGCCTTATCTCTGGGTTAGCCAAAGAAAGGGATGAAAACTCAATAGGGAAAAAGGGACAGGGCCGCATTTTTTTTAGAGGATCCACTGTATATGTTCTCCAACCTGCTCCGCAATTACCAATACCTTCTGGGTCCCCTATATTTTCTGTATCTATAATAGGAATCATATTCCCATATAACTTATTTAGCCGATTTATCATTTCCGGAAATTTTTTAATCTTTTCAATATCATTATTATCTTTACTTAAATCTGAAACAATAGCTTCTAATGGTGTAATACCATCCATCAAAGATAATATTTTAAAACCATCTTCATTGATCTTTGCATAAAAAGTTTTGGGTAATAGTATAAGGAAATACAATTCCTCTTCTTTTAATATAAACAAATTTTCATTAAGATATGGATATTTTTGTTTATAAGGTGGGTGGTCATCACCACCCACCTTTCCAGAAAAAAATGGAGTTTTCATTCGGCTAACCCCCCAGAGTCCTTCTAATCCCACTAATCCTGCCCTTGCCACGGGCGATGGTCCACATAATGTACATCCAGCACACCCAGAACAAGTGGCACATGGAACCGGCAATTTACTCATTATAATTAGCATTGGATTCATCTCTTAACCTTCCTTTTTTCAACTCAACCATTCCCAATAAATTACCCACAATTCAAAAAATATTTCTCCTTCCGCCTCAATAGAGACAGAAGGCTATCCTGAATAAACTTTCTCCTCCTGAAACATGAACAGATAGAATGTACTTTTTGATAGGAGAGTAGAAAATCACCTATCCTCCATTCAGGCAGAATGATTGTGTGTGTGTGTGTGAATCACCCACATCATACTTCTCTATATAACAAAATTTTTTATTTTGTCAAGGATTTTCCTTTCCCCCCAAAAAATAAGTTAAGGCATGAATTTTTATCATACAACTGAAAAAAAAATCAATGGTAACATCCAGGGGCTGGATTAGAGAAATGGGTTCGTTTATTTGTCAAATAGGGATATTTTAATAGCTTGGAAGAAGGTTTAAAAGACAAAGTTCTCAGGAGTGCTAAACCAGAAAACCCCAAAGATTCCATTAATCCAT
>Ga0190304_1001025_pt1 | contig 12762 bp, 12 predicted proteins | sample 48700712_MG_FD_161670 | JGI IMG/M metagenome (GOLD analysis project Ga0190304, IMG submission 161670) | Hydrothermal vent sediment bacterial communities from Southern Trench, Guaymas Basin, Mexico - 4870-07-1--2_MG | ecosystem: Environmental > Aquatic > Marine > Hydrothermal vents > Sediment ... | reverse complement strand
CGTCTTTTTTTTTGAAATATTTGATAAACTATTATTAAAATGTTACAATTATAAAAGTAAAAATTGAGTTATTATAAAGGTGAGAACAATGGATACAAAAAGATTAGTCACTCTCAGTATATTTTTATCTATCAGTATAGTATTAAGTATAGTTGAGTCATTTATTCCCTCTATATCTGTACCGGGGGCAAAACTTGGGCTCGCTAATATTATGACTCTTGTTATATTGAATTTGTATGGTGAAAAAGATGCGTTTTTAATTGTGATTTTAAGAATATTTCTAGTTGCATTACTAAGAGGAACAATAGGAGCACCTGCTTTTTTCTTAAGTTTATCAGGAGGATTTCTCGCATATTTTATGATGGTATTGTTTAATAAATTAAAAATTTTTAGTATTGTTGGTGTAAGTGTTATGGGATCTCTTGGACATTCACTTGGACAAGTATTAATGGCAATGATAATATTATCACTTCCTGAATTAGTTTATTATTTTCCACTATTATTTTTAATAGCTGTTCCAACAGGTATTTTTACTGGATTTGTTGCTAAAAAATTTACTGAGATATCAAAAAAAGCAATTTTCATATAAAAAGCGAAATTACAAAATTTCGCTTTTTATATGAAAATTTGATTATTCTTACGATAAAGTCGTTCTAATAAAGAGTATCTAAATATGTATCTTCAAAATTATCACTATAATAAATAGTACCATCCATTCCATACCATATGGCTTCAAGACCAATGATACTATTAACGAAGTCTTGTCCATCTTTTATTGTCATTGTAAAAATAGCTGTTGAATACAAATCCCCTAATGCTGGGTCATTATAAATAATACTTACACTTCTAAAATATCTTTCAGGCATTAAAGTAACATTATTAATAATATGATGATAGAGGACGTCATCTACAAGATAATATTGTTGGTAATCCCCACTAGTTATTAGTTGATCTCCATCACTTAAATATATAGTTGCGTAATAAGGAAGAGCGAATGTAGGATCAGTAATCGCTAACAGAAAAAGTCCGTTTTCTCTTGTTGGATGAGTTCCACCAATAGATATATTCGATTCGCCATTATTTATTAAATACCCATCTAATGGTAATGTATTTAAATATTCAACTAACTTTTTAGAAATATATCCTTTTGATACACCACCAAGATCTAAACTCATATTTTCTTTCATTGTAATTGTATAATTTTCATAATCTAAAATTACATCCTTTGGATTTGTGTAATTAGATGCATTTTCTAAATCAGCCATTGTCGGAACCTCGCAAATTTGATTAGTTAAACAATTTTCACGATAATCATGCCAAATTTCTATTACTGGTCCAAGTGAAGCATTAAATGAATTAGATACATCCTTTTGATGTTCTAAGGTAAAATCAATTAAATCAAATAATTCTTTCGTAATTACAATAGTACTACTTGGGTTATTATTAATTGTATTAATATTAACAAATCCGTCATAAGTATTATATTTATCACTTAATTTATGATACAAAGAAATAATATTTTCCATTTCGTCAAATACTTCTAAACTATTAATATTTTCATATTGATTAAAATAGATTTTAACAGTTACAACGGTATGCAAATATGAAGACCAGTTTTTATAACATTCTAATGTATTAGTTCCTGGGATTAAATCACACGCAGCATTTAAATATAAAACATGAACTGTTTTAGTTAAAGTCGTTATTTTATCTTGGTAATCTAGGGTATAACTTATTGTATAAGTACCTACAGTAGAATTATCAACAAGGTTATTTACACTAACATATTCAGAAATATCGGCCTTGTTATCTTTCGCAACAAAACCTAAATCATTGTAGTCTTCATTTTCTGTAATATATTGTTCTAAATCACCAATAATATAAAAAACTACATCACCATAAATTGGGACAGGATTATTATTTTTACATCCTATTAAGGTCATACTAATTAGGACGAGTAAGATTAAACTAAATGTTTTCTTCATAAGTGATATCCTTTCAAAATGATATTATATAATGATTGTATATATTATAAGACAAAAAAACTGGCTTAGCCAGTTTTTATTAATAATTTGTTATAAAAAATTTAAGTAAAGGCTTTATTACATATATGAATTTTAAAGGAACGATATTTTATCTATTTTTTAATTATTTCATTTGTTAGTTTATCAGTTGAGTAAATTGATTTTAAATGTTCTATTCTTATTCCATAATTTGTTGATATTTGATGTCCTTGTTGATAATGACGAAGAAATTATAATTGATTCTAAGTATTTCTCATCTGATGATATAATAATAGATATTTTAGCAAAAGAAGATGCAACTAAAGTTTTAAGAAAATATTTAAAACCATTATTTGAAAATGAAATATTTAATGTAGTTCAAAAATATAGTATAATGAAAATTCATAATTTAGATAAAAACGCTATTCCCTTAGGATTAGTTGTTAAAATTAATAAGGAATTACAAAAGGTAATGAAATGAAAACAAAAATTTTAAATAGTGCAATAAAAAAAGATTATATTTGAGTTATTATTATATAATCTCTGTATAAACTTATTATATACATGGTATAATGAACTAGAAAAGATTATCAGGTGGTAAAAATGAGAAAATTTGATTATATTTTAATTATTTCTATTATCATAATATCACTTTCCGCATATTTTTTAATGCGACTATTTTTAGTTTCGTCTAGTATAAATGATGGAACCGCAGTTGTTCTTTATCAAGATAAACCTATATTAGAAATATATTTAATCGATGGAACTTATGATATTATTGATATAGATAGTGTTGTAAGTATTGATGAAGATAATTTCATTTATACAGTTACTGGAAATAACGGCAATGTTGTTATTGAATATAAAAATAATAAAGTTAGAGTTATAGATGAGATTTCACCAAAACATATTTGTCAAGCACAAGGTTGGAGTTCTTCCCCACTTACTCCTTTAACTTGTTTACCAAATAATGTTGTTATTATTGTGGAAAATAATAATGGTGATAGTATCCCTGATGATATAACTGGATAGGAGGGTAAAAAAATGGATCCTAATATATTGCATTTTTTAGAATTAATTATCTTTTTCATTTCGTTTCCGTTTATTTTAACAGCTTTTAACGCTATCGATCTTTCTAAATTTTTTAAGAAAGGTTTTATTTGGCAACTTCAAGTATTGTATATTACTAGCGCAATTATTTTCACTTATCTTTTTACAAAAGCAATTATTAATTTAATATATTTAACTGGAAGTATAGCCTTTTAAAATAAAGGAAGTGAATTTCACTTCCTTTATTCATATATATCAAATGTTTTTAAAATATCGATATGAGCTTCCCCTTTTGTGGAGTTTTTTATTATTGATTTAAAATCAAGTAAATCATTTGCTTTAATATTAATAATATAACTAACAAAATTATCATATTTTGTATCTATTAATTTGTAATTATCACGAATATATTTTTCAACATTACCAATATGATGAAATGGTATTTTAATAACAACTTGATGATATTTAGTTAAAAAAGTAAAACTTGTTTTTAAGATAGAAGTTGCACATCCTTTAGTATAAGCTCTTACTAAACCTCCTGCGCCTAATTTAATACCACCAAAATATCTAATACTGACATTTAACACGTTAGTTAAATTGTGTTTTTTTAATACTTCCATCATTGGATAACCCGCTGTTTTATTAGGCTCGCCATCATCACTATATTTTTGAATTTCTTGGTTATTACCTAAAATATAAGCAAAACAATGATGCGACGCATCATTATATTTTTTCTTTAAAATATTTAATTCCTTATGAACATTTTCAAGATTATTTACGGGAAGTAAATAATTTATAAATGTACTTTTATTTATTATTAATTTAACACTTACTTCATTCTTTATACTTTTCATTAGAACCACCATAATTATTATAACATAACACCTGATTTAATAAAATATGTTCATATATTATGGAAAAAACCTATTATTTATAGTATAATCTTTTTGGTGATTTAGATGGATAAATATTTTGAAAAAGCAAAGGAAGTAGTTTTAAAACTAAAGAGTTCCGGATATGACTCTTATTTTGTTGGGGGATATATTCGAGATAAATTACTTGGAATTCCATCTAATGATATTGACATTACAACGAACGCTACACCTAATGAAGTAATAGCTCTTTTTAGTAATGTTAAAGAAACAGGAAAAAAATATGGTAGTGTTACTGTTTTAAAAGATGAATTTAAATATGAAGTAACTACTTTTAGAAATGACGGAGAGTATCTTGATAATCGACATCCCAAAAAAGTAGCTTATTCTAAAAATATTCTAGATGACTTATCAAGAAGAGATTTTACAATAAACGCTCTTATTATGGATGAACATGAAAAGATAAGTGATTTTTATAACTCAATAGAAGATTTAAATAATAAATTAATAAGAACAATAAACAATCCTTTAAAACGCTTCAAAGAAGATTCTTTGAGGATGTTAAGAGCTTTTAGATTTGTAAGTAAGCTTGGTTTCGATATTGAAGAAAAGACCTTAGAAGCAATAAAAGAACTTCGATATTTGATTAAAAATATTTCAATTGAAAGAGTTATGGTCGAATTAGATAAAATATTTAAAGGTAAATATCGAAATAAGGCTTTAAAGTATTTAATAACTACTTCAGTTGATCAAGAATTATATGGATTAAGTAAAGGATTGAAATATATTAGTAGAACGAATAATGAATTATCTTTTCTAGAAGGCTATATTATTTGTTATATTTTAGATGATATAGAAGATGTTTTTCGATTTTCAAACAAGAATAAACGACTAATTGAACAAGTAACTAATTTACATGAAGTAGTTAAAGAAGATAATTTTAATAAATTTATTGTTTATGTAAACGGGTTAGAGACATCTTTGTTAACAAATAAAATTAATGTTATATTAGGGTATCAAGATCAAGAAAAATTAATTAGAAAACTATATGATGAATTACCTATAAAAGATGTTTGTGATTTAGCTTTTAAAGGACAAGATATTTTATGGTTAACACCGTTGAGAAAAAAATCGTGGATTGGCATAATCGTTGACGATTTAAAATATAATGTAATTGTTGGAAAATTACCTAATGATTATGAAATACTAAAAAAGTATGCATTAAAAAAAGTAAAAGAATTAAGACTAGAAATGGGAGATATCAAATGAGTAAATATTATTCTTATCTAGATGACTTCAATCAGATTACTATTATCGTTCCTTTAAAATATCGGAACGATTTTGTTGAGTATTTTAAAGTTATTGGAAATGATGAAGAAATTGATTTAGAAATCATATCAAATGAATTACTAGGAGAAGAAAGAAAATATATTACTCGTTTTGATGGATATATATTACTTAATCATACTTATTTTATTTATGATGATAATAATGAAACGAGTGAGCTTTTCACAGGAAAAATAGTTCGAACAGAACTGTTTGATGATATTTATTATTATGAACAATCCGACTTAGGTTCAAGTTATCGTCGTGATAGAACTAAATTTAAAATATGGACACCAACTGCGAAAAATATGAAACTAGAATTAACTGATAAACTAGGGAATATTGAAATTATTGATATGGAATATGATAATCAAGGTGTTTGGTATTTACGATTAAGAGGGAATTATGAAGGATGTCGATATCGTTATATTTCTTATGTTAATGGTAAAGAACATTTTTTAACTGATCCATATGGAAAAAGTAGTAGTGCTAATGCTGAATATAGTTACGTTATTGATACTTCAAAATTATATAAAATGAAATATCAAAGACCTAGATTTAGTGGACTTATTACTGATGCAGTAATATATGAAACACATATTCGTGATTTTACTATTAGCCCTTCAATTAATGCTAGTTATCCTGGTAAATATAAAAGTTTTACAGAAGAAAACTTAAAAACAAAACAAGGAAATTTAGCAGGGATTGATTATTTAAAAAGTTTAGGAGTAACTCATGTTCAATTACTTCCTATTTTTGATTTTGCTGGAGTAGATGAATTGAATCCATCTAAACTATATAATTGGGGATACAATCCTGAACAGTTTAATGTTCCTGAGGGATGGTATTCATTAGACCCTAATGATCCATATATGAGAATTAACGAACTTAAAGAATTAGTAGACCATCTTCATAAACATAATATTAGAGTTGTTATGGATGTTGTTTATAATCATATATATAATATTAAAACATTTCCATTTGAAAAAGTAATCCCAGGTTATGGATATCGGTTTGATAAACAAGGTCAATTAACTAATTCAAGTGGTTGTGATTCTGATTTAGCTACTGAAAGAAGAATGATTCGTAAATTTATTATAGATTCAGTATTATTTTGGGCTAAAGAATATAAAATTGATGGATTTAGATTTGATTTAATGGGGCTTATTGATATCAAAACAATGAATACATTAAGACAAAAATTAGATCGATTTAGAAAAGATATAATTGTTTATGGTGAAGGCTGGAAAATGCCAACATCTCTTGGATACGAAAGAACGGCTCATATGTATAATAATCACTTATTATTTAATATTGGTCATTTTAATGATAGAACAAGAGAAATTATTAAAGGCGCTACCTTTGATGTTTATCAAAAAGGATATGCGCTAGGCTCTAAAGCAAAATGTGATGCAGTAAAAAACATTGTATTAGGTAGCGCCCAAAATAAATTTTTATTTAGATATCCAACACAGTCAATAAATTATGTTGAATGTCATGATAATCACACATTCTTTGATAAAGCGACTAAAGCTCTTAAAGGATCAAATATTGAAGAAATAAAAAAACGTCAAAGACTAGCAACTTCAATGATAATTTTATCTCAAGGTGTTCCATTTATTCATGCTGGACAAGAATTTTATAGGACTAAAAAAGGTGTTGAAAATTCATATAAATCAAATGATGAAATTAATCAACTTAATTGGGATTTAGTAGATGAAAACATTCATGATATTGAATATATTAAAGAATTACTTAGAATTAGAAAAAAATATGATTTATTTAGATTAACCGCTCCTTCGAAAATTAGAGACTATACATGTGTTCATATTAATGAAGAAGGAACAATTTTTTACAAATTAAAAGATGAAGAAAACGAACTAATAGTTCTTTTCAAAAATAATAACAATTTTGAAACATTTACTTTTGATGATCGTTATGTGTTAATATTTGATGGAGAAACAAGATCTAGGAAAATAATTACAAAACTTGATGTTAATGATATTACAACATATATTTTAAAAAGAAAATAGGTGATTTAATTGGAAAATTTAAGCTTTTTCGCCAAAGTTGTTTCTAACAATGAAACAACTCATGATACAAATACAGTAAGTGTTTTAACGGAAACAAAACAACAAGTTACATTAAGAATCAAAAAAGAAATCAAACTACAATTAAATGCAGTGTATTTCTTTGAGACAACTCCAATAGAATTTAATGAAAAAGAACAATTATTAATTAATACTATTGAAAGTATTGACTCTTGTAAACTTGATTTAGAGAAAAGACAAGAATTAATGACTTGTTTTTATGAGTATGCCCCGATAACCATAAATGAAATTAAAAATATAGTCGAAGGATATTTGAATAAGATTAATAATAAAGTAATTAAAGATATAGTTTTATACCTTTATGAAACTCGTAAAAAAGAATTTTATTTATATCCAGCAGCTACAAAACTACATCATGCATACATAAGTGGGTTAAGTTATCATACTTCAACAATGCTTAAATTAATTGATGGTTTCAAAGCGATTTATCCATTCTTAAATGAAGATTTACTTATTGCCGGTATTTTCTTACATGATATTTGTAAAGTAAAAGAATTATCTAACTACGCTGGACCTGAGTATACAAAAGAAGGAAAACTACTTGGACATATTACAATGGGAGTAAAAGCAATTGAGTTGGCCGCATTAAAACTTGGTTATCAAGAAACTGAAGAAGTTTTATTACTTGAACATATGGTGTTATCACATCATTATTATGGTAATTATGGTTCGCCAAAAAAACCAAATACACCAGAAGCATTAATTCTTCATTTTATTGATAATATTGATTCTAAGATGACAGCTTTATCAGATGCGCTAGAAAATACAGTAATAGGAGGATTCACACAACCAATTACCGTATTAGACCGAGAAAGATATTATAAATCAAAAATAAAATCCTAAAATTAGGATTTTATTTTTTTTTTGGGTTACATCTTTTAAAGTTCGTAATAAAAAGACATTAAGATTTTTCATCTTAATGTCTTAAACTATTTTATAATTTTAATTTTATCTCAATTAGATTAATTATTTGGTACAACAAATCCTTCAGGGAAATTTATATCATATAAAGCATCGATAATTTCAGATAATAAAGCTAGATGTTCAGCATTATTTTCTGAGTATTCAGGATTATTATCTAGAATGTATTGGGTAGTAACTAATGAATACCCAGTTTGTGTAAAGTATGCATTAAATAAATCTGAATAATATTCTTCAATTGCTTTATAAACACTATCTGGTAAAAGAAGATCTGTCTGGTTTCCTTGCATTTCAGCATATTTAATTTCGTTATATAGTAATATTTGTGATTCTGAAGGTGTTACTTCAGTATTAGCTGAACCAACACTGAAAGCATCAGGGTTTTCACTATCAACTTCAAATACAGCACTTGGTTGTTCGAATCCCGTACCTTTAGTTGCAATAATTAAATGAAGTCCGAAATCAGATTCAGTTAATTGTGTATCAACATATTCATCTAAATTACTGTTTTCAGGTCTAGAATAAAGATCATAAATACGTTTTAATGAGTCTTTGAAACTATCATCTAAATTACTAGAATTACTATAATTCAAACTTCCACCATCAGGTGATAAAGGTTCAGTCATTAAATTGAATCCATATTGTTTAAAGATTGCCCATTCATTTTCTGAATCACCAATTAAACTGTCTTGAAATTCACTAACGATTTCATTAGCAGTTAATTCATCATTATTATATTTATCTAAGATTAGATTTTCAAAAGCAACTTTTAAAGCAGTATATTCAGTTGTTTTTGTATCATCCCAATCAGCCATTAAATCATTAAAACTATCAGGTGCAAAATCATGATCATAATCAAGATACATTAAGATATGAACAACATTTAAACTAAAGTAGTTATCTACAGCTTCTGAAATGTTATTTTCTACACTAGAATATTCAAGTGTAGGATAAATTAGAAGAGGTTGAACAGTACCAACAACAAATAATTGTTCTAATACTTTATTTTCACTAGTTGCAGTGAAAGCTAAATATAAAAATTGTTCCCATGTATAGTCATTTGAACTAAATCCATAACTAGCATATCCATTACTACTAAAGATTGATTTAATATTTCTTAATTCATCACGATGTTCTGCCATCTTGTCAGAATTATTATTAATATAATCACGGCTTTCACCATAAACTGTTTCATATTCATCACTATTTATAAGTCTTTTAACTTTTGTTATTTCAATACTATAAAAAGTTCCTACTTGTTTTTCCATATAAGAGAATAAATCATCAGCTGTTATTTCAGTATCACCAAATTTAGCAATTAATGAATCATCACCTTCATTATCAAAAGTAATACTATTATCAAATTTATATTTTAATTTCATAAGTGGATCAAAAATCTCAAGTCCAACTTCATCTCTTTTTTCTTGCATAACTTTTTCAATGTTTTCTTCAGATAAGTAGAATTTAGTTAGTTCATCAATTAATTCAGCAAGACGGTGAGCAGTTAAGTCTTCAAAAGGTATTCTTGGTTCTTCAGAAACTTTATAATCCATAATACCTAAATTTCCAAAGCTTTGAACATTATAAGAATAATAAGTTCCATCTTCAACAGTTAAATCTAAAGTATTGAAAAGATATCCTCCATATTCAACATTTGGATCACCATTAGCTTTTCCTTGAACCATATCTTTATAATTAAAAGAAGCAATATCACTATAATTTGAACAATAATCTTCTTGTGTAATATTTTCAGGAATTTGTGGCATCCAAGGATTCATATAGTTATACAATGCAATGTATTTAGAGAATACTTCGTCATCATTTAATTGTTTTGTATTAGTAGAATCAAATAAATCGCTTGGAACATCTTTAATAGGTACTATTCCAAAATATTCTCCAAGTCCCATATTGTAATTAGGAACTAAATTAAATAAATCTAATACCGCATTAGCTTCATTTGTACTAGAGAATCTTACTTCAACAACACAAGCATCATTATATTCAGTTTGAGTATAATAATTTTCAAGATTTTCTTCATCAATTTCAAAATAACTACCGACTTCAGCATCAGCAATATAATCTTTTAAATAATTAACTTTAGCAATACTCAATTCAACAAAAGCTCTTAAATCATCAGGGTCATCAGGATCATAACCTGTAATAATTAAATTTTGTCTAAAAGAATCAATATAACTTTGATTTAGTTCAGCATCAGCTTGAATTTCAGCAATAGCATCTTCATCATTTGTTGAGTATGTAGCTAACAAAATTTCATCATCTATTTCATCTTGTGTAATAGCATCAATATAATCTTTTAAAATTATTTCATCAACATAATTCATTAAATAGTTAATGCCATCAACATTTCTCATAACTTCCCAAAGTTCTTGATTTGTAACATCAAGATTATCCAAATGTAAATACACTTCATCAGGATTTGATAGTTGTGGTGTTGCATCATCTTTTTGGATCATACTACATCCTACCGCAGCACCAATTATGGCTAGAAAAATTCCAAACATAACTCCGCCTCTTATTAAAACATTCTTATTCATAAAATCACTCCTTATTATTTCCGCAATATATATAATATCATTAAAGATAAACAAAAACAATAATTATATTATGAAAATATGGTTAAATTGTGTATCTTAGTAAAATAATACTTAATACTACTGTAATTCTATTGAAAAACAAAATGGATGTTGTATAATATTTTTGTATTGGAGTGATTTTATGAAATTATGTGTGCTAGCAAGTGGATCTAAGGGAAATGTTACATATTTTGAGTCTGGAAATACAAAAATATTAATTGATTGTGGTATTTCATATAGACAATTACAAAAACGATTATTAGATAACAATTTATCAATTGATACAATGAATGGTATTTTAATTACACATGAGCATACTGATCATGTTGCGGGAATTAATGTTTTACTTAAAAAAAATGATACAGTTTGTTATTTAACAGAAGAAACATATAATGCATTACATCCAAAAGTAAAAGAAAATATTAAAGAGAAACAAACATCTTTTATCACTCCAAATGAAGATTTTATGATTGATGATATTAAAATATTACCAATAAGTATTTCACATGATGCCCAAGACGCTGTTGGATATGTTATTTATGCAGAAGATAAAAAAATTGTATATGTTACTGATATTGGATATTTACCTATCAAAGATATTGAAATATTCTCAAATGCTGATTTTTATGTTTTTGAATCAAACTATGATATTACAATGCTTTTCACTTCTGAAAGGCCGTTTTATTTAAAACAAAGAATTGATTCTATTAAAGGTCATATGTCAAATAATGATTCAGCATATAACATGACAAAACTAATTGGAGAAAAGACAAAACAAATAGTTTTAGCTCATCCATCAAGAGAATGTAATTTACCTAGTGTAGCATTAAAAACTTATGATGAAGTTTTTAATGATTATGGACTAAAAATATCTGATTATAATATAATTATGGCAACTCAAGATATACCCACAAAAATATTTGAATTTTAGGAGGAAAGAAAATGTCGAATGAACAAATAATTAAAGAAGTATGCGTTGAAGTTTTTAATATTAAAAGTGATAATGTAGAAGTCGTTGAAAGATTAATGGGAGGAATGAGTAATTATACTTATATCATTAAAATAAAAGATAAATTATATACTTTTAGAATTCCTGGAAAAAATGGTGATAAATTTGTAGATAGAGATGTTGAAAAATATCATATTGATCTAATTAAAAATCTCGAATTAAATAATAACACTATTTATTTAGATGTTAAAACTGGATATAAGATTGCGGAATATATTGAAGGAAAACCACTTCATGAACTTGATCCAATTTTATTTTTAGATGAAGCAGCGAGAGTGCTCCATAAAATTCATGATTCAGGATTAAAATCTAAATATGATTATGATCTTCTTGGAAGATTAAAACTATATGAAAGTTATAATTTTGAGTTTGGATTTAAACATTCAAAAAAATATTTAAAATTAAAAGAAAAATTCTTATCTTATAAGGATAAATATATGAATGATGATAATCTTGTTTTAACTCATGGTGATTCTCAAATTTCTAATTTTGTTGTTTTAGCTAATAATTCAATGAAATTAATGGATTGGGAATTTACAGGAAATAATGATCCATTTTACGATATCGCTTGTTTTGGAAATAATGATTTCAAACATGCTTTAGCCCTCCTTCCTGTTTATTTAGGACATAATCCAACAACTGAGGATTATAACCGTTTATATTTCTTTAGAACATTCCAAACATTACAATGGCATAATGTTGCATTATACAAAGAATTTATTGGATTAAGTAAAGATTTAGGTATTGATTTTATGTTTATTGCTAATATGTATTTAGATAAAGCAGAAGGATTTTTAAACAGTATTAAATAAGTAATAGATTAAGCTAGAGATTTTTTCTAGCTTTTTTATTTTTTTTCTAAATGCAAATGTTTTA
>Ga0190304_1001022_pt1 | contig 12776 bp, 10 predicted proteins | sample 48700712_MG_FD_161670 | JGI IMG/M metagenome (GOLD analysis project Ga0190304, IMG submission 161670) | Hydrothermal vent sediment bacterial communities from Southern Trench, Guaymas Basin, Mexico - 4870-07-1--2_MG | ecosystem: Environmental > Aquatic > Marine > Hydrothermal vents > Sediment ... | reverse complement strand
CTCTGAAGGTGAAGTCCACATAGCCGCGTTTTTTAATCCGTCTCAACCTCTTTACGAGCTGTTTTGGCGGTTCATATAAAACCAAAAAGCCCTTCATGGCTTTCAGGAATATCGGAGCCGAAAAAACTCTTTCCTCTATTTTCTTAAACTCAAAGTCATCCATTGAATCCACATAGTAGTCCCAGTATATGATGGGTGTTTTCACGAGAACCTTATCGACGGCGGATGAAATCTCCCTATGATACTCCTTGTCGAAAATTTGAATCAAGAGTGACTCCTCCACCTCCATATTCCGGGGAATTAAAACCTGCCCCTGTATTGCCTCTTTGAGAATTGTTTCCAGATCAATCTCAGCCTCGTTGATCACGAGCATGTCCTGCATAAGATTGAGGAGATTGAACTGCTTTATATATTCCTTTGGGATCTCTCCCGCCGGTATCTTTTCCAGATCAATGTATGGTTCAACCTCTTTGAGTTCTTCTTCCATTCTTTCAGGCTTTTTCTGCTTTTTAAGTGTCTCATAGAGTTCCCTGCTTATTGCAGTTATCTGATATATGGAATCCTTGTATTTTGTGTAGAGAATGCCATTTGAAATCAGCTTTAAACCCAGACGTGACAGATACGCGGAGAGTTCTTCCTCTGTTTTTGTGGATATTATTTCCTTTTCGGATACATCTTCGACTCCTTCATCCACCACTATGAAATCCATCGGATGTATTCCCTTTTCATAGAAGAAGGAGTTCAGCAGAGCCAGCGCTTTTGTTTTATCCTCAGCATAAACCTTTATGAAATCAATAACATCATTTTCTTTAATCCCTATAAAAACTAGGGAATCGTAGCGTTCCTTGGGTGTTAGAATATCCTCAGGCATTTTTCAACCCCATAATTTTTAACCTTAAAAATATAAAAAATTTTTTGAATAGGAAAAAGTCAGATGCTCATGAAGCCCAGGGGCTCTCCCGTGTCCAGATTCAAAATCTTTATTTCCCTCTTTTGAGTGTCTATGAACGCCACACTCTTTATCCCGCTCACGTATCCCCCAACTTCTCCGGGATTGAGGAGTATGGTTCTCCCGAGCTCCGCTATCTCATACCTATGCGTGTGTCCCCGTATGACTATGTCGTAGAGCTGGCTTCTTACGAAGGCTTCCACGACCCGCTGATCAGTTCCATGGAGAACAGCTATTTTTATTCCATCCACATCCATTTCCAGAATCTCATCCTCCACTCCTATGGCTTCTTTTAGGCCCCTCCTCTCACCGTCATTGTTTCCAAAAACCCCCTTCATTGGAGCCTTAAGTTTTGAAAGCTCCCTTTTAACGAAAGGGGCAACGTAGTCACCGCAATGTATAACCAGATCCACGCCTTCCCTGTTGAAGAGCTCAACAGCCTTTGCTATCGCCGGTAAATTATCATGAGTATCACTCATCACCCCGATTAGCATATACCCACCTCAAAAATAGCTTTACCTAAATACTCTTAAGCTTAATGCTAAAATTGTGGTGGACCGAGCGGGATTTGAACCCGCGGCCTCCGGCTTGCGAAGCCGGCGCTCTCCCAGGCTGAGCTATCGGCCCACATCCAAACATACAAATGAAAGATGGGTTTTTAAGGCTTTCGTACTAGGAGGGCGTGTTTACAGTAACCTTTATTCGTGCTGAAAGTACTCCACAGAACAGATTTTAGCTAACATGTTACTTCGGTTATCCTAACAGCACCTAGAGCACCATCTTCAGAGCTATGAGCACAAGTATAGCGGCAAATGCTCTTTTGAGCTTTTCAGGATGAATGTTATGGACAAGTTTTGCCCCAAGGTATCCTCCCATAATTAAACCCGGCGCTAGGAGAATAGCCACGTCCACCCTTACCTGGCCAATATGATAGTGCATTAGGGAGCCTGCCAATGCTGTGAAAAACAGTGCTACGCTTGAGGTACCTATGGCGTAGGAAATGGGGATTTGAACCAGAGAGTTAAAGAGGGGCACGTTTAATATTCCGCCGCTTATTCCAAGGAGACCCGAGCTCAGACCCGCTATAATACCCACCAGGGGAACATTTCTGTAGTTAATCTCCTTTGCTTCACTTTGAGGGAGTTGTTCCCTAGAAGTTAGCATTGTGTAGGAAAGATATATGAGGAGAAGTGCAAACAAAGATTTTAAAATGTTCTTGCCCAGAAAAATCGTTAGATATGCTCCCAAAAGCGCGGCGGGTATTGAAAATGCCTCTTTCAGAGCGGCAACTTTAAAAAGGACCCTCCCATGCTTCAGATGGGTATAGGAGGAGGCAAAGGAGCTCATAACTATACATGTTAAGCTGGTTCCTATGGCATCGTGGATTGGGAGTCCCTTTAAGGTTAGGAGGGGCACTATCAAAAAGCCACCCCCAATCCCGAAAAGACCCGCAATTATTCCAATGGAGAGTCCGATGATAAAATTGATGAGGTAATCAATCATGGTAGAGGCTTAGCAACCCCGGGTTAAATTTCTTTTGGTGGAAATTCAGGATGTTGTATCCTGAAATTTATGAAACCTCTCAACTTTTCTTAAAGCCCAAGGATGCCACACAGAAGCCCTAGTATACTTAACACCCAAAACAGCCAAAAACTTCTGAAACCTACTCCGCCTATCCTAGCAACAAACTGAGCACCATTATAGTCAAAACACTCTCCGGTAAACCAAACTCAGCAATAGCCTCCGTCAAAAACTCTGATAATATTCTCTACAGTCCTCTCATCGAACAAACCATATTTAAGTGCATCGATTCTTAGTATTTTGATTCTGAATAAGCTTTCAGGATCAGTGTTATACTGTCTTCTGGGATTGATTTTGGTTTTTCTACCAGTTTTTCAGCTTGGAATCCACCCAGTTTCTCCGTATTGTTTTATTATTTGCTGAATTCTCCTTCTGCTGATTTTCAGCATCATACTGATTGTTTTCGTGTTGAATTTTGCTATCCTATCCAGTGTTATTATCAGTCTAACTTTCTCTTGGTCAAGCTTCATGCTTTTATGCTTGACGAAATAATTTCAGGATACGACAGTATGCCTTGGGCTAGAACAAACTTTAAAAATCATTTAGATATAATTTACATATACTAGAGTCATCTGGGTGTAAAGTATGAAAAAAGAAAATACCCTCTTATATATCCTTTGGGAATTATATAGCAATTCAAGAATTACTTATAAGCAACTTAGCAAAAAATGTAACTTAAGCATTGTCTCTTGTTATAACAAAGTTAAGGAACTAAAGAATAGTGGAATAATTCAAAAATTTACAATTGAAGTAAATCCAAAGAAACTTGGATATAATCTTGAAGTTTTTATTGAACTAGAAGTATTGAGAGAATCTCGAAAGGAAGTTGCTCAAAAAATCTGCAAAATGGGAAAAGTAAAAGAGGTATGGGAAATTACAGGAGATACTGATTTGCTAATTCATGCATTCTTTACAGATAATGAAGACCTCGATGATTTCATATCTTTTTTAGTAAAAGAATTCCCGCAGATAAAAAATATAATCACTCGAGTTATCTTACACAAATACGAAGAGGCCGAAAAGCCTTGGTTTATAGAGATTTTAAATAGTTCTGAGGTTGGAGCGAAATCAGGGGTGAAGTTTTTTAAGTCAGAAGGAGAGCAATAAACCATGCCGCGAGAAAGAAACCTCCAAGCACACCACTCAAAAACGCAATTTATGACTTACCAAAACCCATAACACTCCTAATACTCTGATAATCCTACGCCGACAGAACAACCGACTGGATTAAAAGTGTTTACAGGTTTAGGGTGCTGGTTGAGTCGTTTTTTAGCGTGTTTAAGTCTAAGTTTTTGGATTTTGTTTGGTGTGGGCTGCCTGCTTCCATGTTTACGGAAATTTTTGGAAAAATCATTCTGTTAAACCCTATTCAGGTGATCAAATGCAGAAAACTTAACGCTCCAATGTCGGCGTTAGTATTGAATAACAGGTGGGGGTGGTTCTCAGAACTAATATCAGCCAGAATACCTAGATGAGCGAAAATTATTTTGTGTTAGTCTCTAAATATTCTTCGCTATTATTGTTTTAGTACTTGAATCCTCAAAATCAGAAGGACCCTCAAAGCTTTCAAAAATTAATAAGAAGAAAATAAAACTCTGAGTTATCAACGAGAAAAACAAAAAGTCATTTTGAAACCCCTAGAAGCATTCCTGCAGCTATTGCCATTACCTTAGTTCCATTTAACAAATCCTCAATTGGAATGTATTCATCAATTACATGTGCTTGGGTTAGGTTCCCTGGTCCATATACAATACAACTGTTTATTTCTGCATTGTGAACTACAAACCTTTGGTCATCTGTACCCGGACTTAGCACAAACTCCGGTTCCTTGTTGTATACATATTTGATAGCTTCTTGAAATACCTTAACAAGTTTTTGATCTTTTGGGACAATTACAGGATTTGTCGCATATAATTCCTTTATTGAATATTTAAACTCAGGGTCTACAAGAGACAAGCCTTTACATATGTTATGTATTTCTTCTCTTGCAGCGTCTAGAGTCTCTTCTGGATTAAGTCTTCTATCGAAAGTTGCTACAGCTACAGATGGCACTATGTTTGTTGCTTCTCCAGCATGAAGAGTACCTAATGATATTGATGATCTTTTAGCTTCTTTTGGAACCACTGGCAAAGGTGTTACTCTTTCTTTAATTCTAGGACTTAGCTCATGCTCTATTAGGGTTAACAATTTTGCCATTTTCATGCCAGCATTTATACCCAAGTAAGGCATGCACCCATGAGCCTGTTTTCCATACGTAGATATTTCAAATCTGAGTGCACCTCTATGACCAAGACAAATTCTATCAGGATCTAGACATTCTGTTATAACAACATAGTCCACTTTATCTTGAGATATTATTCCCTTTTCAACTAAATAGTACATTCCCGCATTTTTGTTTCCAACAGTTTCTTCATCGACTACTGCACTGTGCTCTATTTTTCCGTTTAATTTGTATCCTGCTCTTTTAAAGGCTTCTATCGCGTATACTTGGGCAACTAACCCTGATTTTTGATCACTGGATCCTCTACCATAAATTTTTCCATCTTTAATAACTCCTCCAAAAGGATCCACACTCCATCCCGGGCCTGCCGGCACTACATCAAAATGGCCATTAAAATGAAGTACTGGCTTGGGTTTTCCATTGTTTGACTCTGCATATACATTTACCCTAGGATACTCGGGAGTTGCAAAAGGTACTAACTCTTCAAATCTCTCTGGTGGAACTTCAATATAATGCACATTATAACCAAACTCTTCAAGTCTTTTTCCGAAGAATTCAGCAAACTTCTTGTAATTAGTTCCTGGAGGGTTTTCTGTTGGTATCTTTATTAAGTCTCTTAGGAAGTCTACTATTTCATCTTCCATCTCTTCCACAGAATTAATAACATCTTCCATCCATTTTTTCATTTTTCATTCCTCCATTTGTATAATTCTTTGTACAATGTTTGAGATAAAATTCGAAAATTCTTTACTAACATCCACATCGAATTCAACATTACTAGACGTTATATCACTATATGACTTCGGCCCTATTGAGAGTATAGAGTCATTTACTTTAGCCAAATCATTGAAAACTGTTGAAAATGGGAACCACTCATACTCAGGAAATCTCTTGTATATTTTTACGAAAGTTTCCTCTGCTATTTTATGGATTTCTTGTTGAGGTAAGACGCGCACAGGTTGTTTAAGGATTTTAACCTCTTTTATCTTACCTTTATCCCCTATTTTCTCTACTAAGCTTTCTATGATATCCTTTGAACTAGTTTCTGGAGGGATACTTGCTCTAAGTATTAAAGCAACATTGCTTTTATCGTCTATTGTAACTGAACGAGGTACAAATAGTATAGTCCCTGGCAAAAATACTTTCCGAAAGAACAATTCACTCCCCCGTTCTATAGGATAGTACTTGTGTTTCAAAGACATTATCCTTTTCAAAACGAGGAAAATATCCTCTATAATATCCTCCTGAATCCAAATGTTAGACACAATATTTGGCGTATTATATTTAAGTAATACCTTGATCTCGGCTTCTCCATTGTGAACTGTGGAGAAGTAAAGTTCTGTCGGCTCTAGCACTAATGTTGGGACTTTTGAGTAAAATTCCCTTGGGAGTTCAGAGGGAGTAGTCGACACGTAGATATCAATGCCCCTCAATGTTGAGTCAGAAGTGCTCTCAAGAGTTTCCACTAAATATATTACTGAAAACAACCTCTGAAGATATTCGATATCAAAGTTTGTTATGGTTGGAGTTGAAACGAATCGTTCTACGTATATAGCTACTTTAGTTTGTTCCCCATATCTAAAGTTATGCCATCCATTTTTTTCACGATGCATTGTCAATGAAGGTCTATTGAAATATTGTAATAAACTCTCTATACTCTTTTCAAAGATAAAATTCATTGAAACACCTCCCTTCTTATTATCTTTGCTCTTTTAATTGCCCCTACCGTTAATGAATGATAAAAGAAGTTTAATTTAACATCAATTTTCGCATCGGTAAGTCTACCTAATCCTACTGTATCTGCAATTACATCCCCTATGGCGTGAAATAATGCTTCTTCCTTCTCAATCCCAATCAAAAAAGGAGTTCTTGCATCTAATATCTTTTTTGCTAAGTGCTTATCCTCTAGTCCATTTTCTCCTAACCTTATGTCCTCAATAGAATTCTTAAAGAGTTCAATGTTCAGTACAATACCACTTTCAGGTGGCAAAGGAGCTATTGTTATCTCCCCTTTATGTCCAAAAATATCAACTGTTTTAAAATAAACTTCTTGAGCAACAGTTACGTAAAATTGCTTATCTGTTTTCAATCTTACAGAGTCTATTATTTCCTCTAATTTTGGGCGCTGCTTACCGTCTTCTCTACCAACAACAACTTCAGGTGTTAGTCCTAATGAGTACGCAAATCTATGCTCTGGTCGTAGAAAGTTCCATGTTTTATCCAGTCCTAGTACTATTGCATCCGTTACTCCTAACATTCGAAGAGGACCAAGAACATGTTCTATGATAAAACAACGCTTTTTAGTTGTAGGATCCATTATATCAACCCTAGCATCGTATTTAACGACGTTTTCAGGCTTTGCTTCTATCCCATTTATAATAATTTTTCCTCCCTCTGGCTTTTTCATTGGCAAAATTACTACGTTGCCCGAAACGATTGGTTTGCTAAGTGTTGTTATATCCATTATATCACCCTCCGTGATGTTAATGGGAAAAATAAAAGAAATAATCACCCCCTCATTAAAAACAGGACAAGAGCTATAACAACTCCTGCTATTCCCTCTCCCCCTAGCAAACCTGCTCCAGTAATTGTGCCAAGTTCTGAGTATTGTGGATACTTCTTGTCAATAATTACTCTCACAAGTCCTCCAAGAGCCGCTGGTACTGTCATTACCATTGGTAAGTATATTCCAATTCCAATTGTCATTGCAGGAATGTTAAATATATTCAAGACAAATCCGACTATAATACCTGACAAGAATGCTGCCAAATTCGGAATTCCTTGAATCATTAATGAAACTGCATATGCTTGGGGAGCCACAAAGAACTTATCTGGACCAAAAGCTGTTGGACCATATACATCTATAAGCATTTTAAGAACGAATCCTGCTGTTAATGCTCCTACAATAGCCCCTACCAATTCACTTAGAATTTGATATCTTGGAGGAGTTTCTAGCAGATATCCCGCCTTATAGTCATTTAAAGCATCTCCAGCAATACCTACAGCAGCAGCCACGAATGCTGTGAGAAGTACTCCAGCTACAATATTTATATTAAATAAGGCCATCACAAATAGTAACACCAATATTCCAAATATCTCCATGGGATCTATTCCCGTTTGACCTGTTATTGTAGCTGCCATAATTCCAGCTACCATTGTCCCAATAACTCCAATTACTGCAGCGTACCAAGGAATGCCTGCAACTATTAAAAGTATAACTGATACTATAGCTAAGACTATGAAATATTTTAATAATCCTCCCACTTGTTCTTTTATACTTCCAATGACATCTCTAATTCTGCTTCCTAATTCTTTCACTATTATGGCAATTCCCCCTCCTATTATCAATCCAATGCCCAAACTTCTTGTAAATGCTAAAGAGGCATCTACAGAGTATCCCAGGATGTTGGTGGCTATAGGGATAATTATCAAGTATGATAAAATTGCCCCCAATGTCCATGTTCCTATGTACAAGGGACCAATTATATATCCAATTCCAGCAGCCATCGGATATAGACCTATACCCACAAATATGTTTTTAGCTGCTAGAGTGGAAGACTGTATAAGTGCAGGAATCTTTCCAAACCAATCTCTAATAGCCACAAATATGGCTGAAATCGACAAAGATGCAAACAAAGTATTTCTTTTCTTTCCTCCCACATCTCCTGCTTTTAGAGTTAAAAATGCAGCTGTTCCTATGGGGTAAGGCAATTTCAATCTGATTATCATGGTATCTCTTATAAACGCTGTGATCAAAGTTCCCAGTATGGCTGCACCTAGGGCTACAAGGAATATTTGGACCATAGGCACTTCGGTATGTCCTAACATCCATAAAGCAGGTATAGTGAATGCCAAACCCCCAGCTAATAATGCCCCTGCTGACATTCCTGTATGGGCTACATTAATTTCATTTAGATTGGTATTCCCTAAGACTCTTAGGAGGGTCATAGAGAGAAGGACGACAAAAATAGTAGGCCAAGGTAGTGCTCCCATTCGTAAGGCCACATACGTGGAACTTGCTGTTAGAATAACAGAACCTATAGCAGCAATTATCAATGTCCTCAATCTCAAAATTTCTTTTTCTGACCTAGCATATGACATTTTTTGTACTTCCTCAAGAGTTGCTAACCCTTCTTTAACAGCTACTCTTTCTTCAATTGCCATAAAATCACCATAGAAATCATTGTGATATTGACATAATAGCTTTTTCTTTACTATACACTAAAATTTTTCAAAAGATTAAATCATACCATCTATAATGATGATTCTATTCATTAAAGATTTTTAACATATTAAAACAAAAGTTTAATTTTATCTATTAAACTATCAAAAATTGAGGTGGAAGAAATATGGAAGAAGATCCCAGATATAAAATTGCCACAAAAGAAGCAAAAATTGGCATTGGCCTCTCCCTGTTTTATGTAGTATGGTGGGCATTATTTGGCTTTGGAATGGGAAAACGTGGGCCCACTAACTACAACTACATACTAGGCTTCCCAGATTGGTTCTTTTATAGTGTGCTCCTAGGATGGATTTTGTTTAGTATAATTGTGTATATTGTCGTTACTAAATACTTCAAGGAAGTTCCATTTGACACAGAGTATAAGGGAGGGGAAGCTAGATGAGCGAACTTAGAATTATACCCACTATTTCAGCACTTGTGTTTCTAGCATTAATCTATCTAATTGGATATTGGGCATACAGAAGTTCAAAAGGAAAAGCGTTTAAAGAGGACTGGTTAGTTTCATCGAGAGAAATTGGAGGATTTGCATTAGCGATGATGTTAACTGCAACGTATCTTAGTGCCAGTAGCTTTGTTGGAGGTCCTGGTGCTGCATATAAATTTGGACTGGGATGGGTCTTACTAGCTGCAGTTCAAATACCTGTGACCTTAGTAAGTCTATCTGTACTAGGCAAAAAATTTGCAATAGTAGCTAGGAAAGTAAATGCTATAACTGTAGTAGATATTTTAAAAGCAAGATATCAAAGTGACATAGTCACTATTATTGGTTCAGTAAGCATAGTACTGTTTTTTATTGCATCTATGATGGCACAATTTATAGGAGGAGCAACCATTTTTCAAACTATTACAGGACTCCCATATACTTATGGACTAGCACTTTTCGCCATAACGATTCTTGTATACATAATCTTGGGAGGTATGAGAGGAGTAGCATTAGTTGATACTATCTTCGGAGTTATAATGACACTCGGGTCAATAGGCTTAATAGGTGGCTCAATTATAAAAGCCGGAGGAGTAACACCAATAATCTCTCATCTACGTTCTATAGATCCTGGATTAGTAACCCCATATGGGCCCAACATGAGTACTCTAAATCCCCTATGGGTAGCAAGCTTCTGGGTGCTAGTGTGTTTTGCTACGGTTGGACTACCACATGTTTCTGTTCAAGGTCTTGTCTATAAAGACTCAAAAGCTCTTCATCGAGGAATAGTAATTGGAACTATAGTAATGGGATGGCTTGTAGTATCATTGCATCTTGCTGGAGTGTTTTCTAGATACTTTTTGCCCGAAATTCCTAGATCAGATTTAGCCATCCCCCTGCTAACATTGAAGATATTCCCTGGATGGTTAGCAGGAATTATTTTGATGTCAATATTAGCAGCAGCCTTAGGCACGATAGATTCTCAGTTGGTAATAACAACTGGAGCCATTGTAAAGGATCTTTATGCTACTTATCTAAGACCAAATCTTGAGGAGAGAGCACTAAGAAAATTGACATACTTAGTCACTACAGTGTTAGTTGCAATAGTTGCTTTCTCTACACTTCACCCACCAGATCTACTTATATGGCTAAACCTATTTGGACTTGGTGGATTAGAAGCTACGTTCCTATGGCCCTATGTGTTTGGCTTGTACTGGAAACGGGCAAATAAATACGGAGCTATAAGCAGTATGATTGCAGGAACGTTAACTTATGTTATCTTATACTATAAGTATGGCTCAAACTTTTACAATCTTCATCCCATTGTTCCAGCCCTCTTAATAGGAGCAGTAGTATTCGTAATTGTAGCATTAGCTACTCCAGCCCCTCCTAAAGAGATCACAGAAAAGTTCTAGGGGGGAGAGAAATGTGTAACAAAAGATTTGAAGGTAAAGTAGTTGTAGTAACTGGCGGTGGAAGCGGAATGGGAAAAACAACATGCAAAAAATTTGCTGAAGAAGGTGCAAAAGTCGCCATAGTAGACATAGACATGAAAAGAGCAGAAAAAACAAAAGAGGAAATTGAGACAGAAGGAAGAGAAGCCATAGCAATTAAGTGCGATGTTAGTAATGCAATGGACGTAAAAAAGATGGTTGAACAGGTTTTAAATAAATACGGAAAAATTGACATTTTGGTAAACTGCGTTGGTATTTTAGGACAAGTAGGACCAGTATGGGAGACATCCGAAGAGAACTGGGATAAAGTAATGAGCGTAAATCTCAAAGGTATGTTCTTGGTATGTAAAGAAGTTGTCCCACATATGATACAGAGAAAAGAGGGAAAAATCATAAACATTTCATCTGTAGCAGGTAAAGACCCAAATCCAAACATGGTTGCATATGATGCCTCAAAAGCTGGAGTTATAGGATTTACTAGGGCCCTAGCTTTGGAAGTGGCTCCTTATAATATAAATGTTAACTGTGTAGTCCCTGGAATAACTCAAACACCATTCTTAGGGGAGATGAGTGAAGAAGAGAAGGAGAAACTTGCAAGTAAAGTACCTCTCGGAAGACTCGCAAAACCTGAAGAAATAGCTGAGGTAATACTATTCTTAGCCTCAGAAAAAGCAAGTTTTGTTACCGGAGCAGCCTGGAACGTTACTGGGGGGAGATGCCCCTATTGATAACAGAGTTCGTTAGTATCAAACCTTTTTTATCTTTTTCTCACTAACATTGAGGAGGGACAAAAATGGAAGAATATGAAGCAAAACTTCTAAAAATAAACTTGTCAAATGAAATTGTTAAAGAAGTAGTACTACCCTCAGAAATCCTGAAAAAATACATTGGAGGATCTGGGCTAGTGGCAAAACTTATGTACGACAGAATAAAAAAGAAAGGAAAAATAGAGCCCTTCAGTGAAGAAAATGCGCTAATATTTACCGTTGGTCCACTCACTGGCACAAGATTCCCATTTTCCAGTAGATACTTTGTAAGTGCAATCTCTCCATTAACCAACATCTGGGGGCAGGCAAGTTCTGGTGGTTTTTTTGGCCCAGAATTAAGAAGAACTGGATATTATGGAGTAGTTATTGAAGGAAAGGCAGAACATCCAGTTTACATAACCATAGAAGATGAGAATGTAGAAATTAAAGATGCTTCCTATCTCTGGGGCAAAACAACCTATGAAACACAAGAAATTCTAAAAAAAGAAATTCCCAATGCTAAGATTGCATGTATAGGTCCCGCTGGAGAAAATTTGGTTAAATATGCTGCAATAATAAATGATGGAGGGCGTGCTGCTGGAAGAACAGGACTAGGCGCAGTTATGGGTTTTAAAAAACTAAAAGCTATAGCGGTGAAAGGGAGTAAAAAACCATTAATAAAAAACGTAGAGAAATTCCGAAAAACTGTCAAAGAGAGCATTACCGCGGCTATGAATTCTTCGGCAAGAGAGATTCTTCATAAATATGGCACAAGTGGTATGCTCGAGGCACTAGTAGAGCTTGGAGATACTCCAATTAAAAACTTTATAATGGGAGAGTGGGATAGAGAAAAAGTACAAAAAATTTCAGGGCAAACAATGGCAAAGACTGTGCTTAGAAAGCAGTATCACTGTGAAGCATGCCCAGTAGGATGCGGAAGAATAGTAGAATTACCAGATAAAGAGAAAAAGATTGTAGATGGGCCCGAATATGAAACAGTTGCAGCATTTGGAACATTAGTTTTAAATGATGACCTAGTAACGATATTAAAGGCCAACTATATGTGCAATGCCTATGGACTAGATACAATATCAACAGGCGTTACAATTGCATTTACTATAGAATGCGTAGAGAGAGGTATTTTAAGTGAAACTGATGGAT
>Ga0190304_1001021_pt1 | contig 12789 bp, 15 predicted proteins | sample 48700712_MG_FD_161670 | JGI IMG/M metagenome (GOLD analysis project Ga0190304, IMG submission 161670) | Hydrothermal vent sediment bacterial communities from Southern Trench, Guaymas Basin, Mexico - 4870-07-1--2_MG | ecosystem: Environmental > Aquatic > Marine > Hydrothermal vents > Sediment ... | reverse complement strand
ACTTAGACCAAAATCACTGCGTGGATTTTGTGTCTCAAAATTTTTCAAAATTTTCCTCAAGTCGTGGATGCCTTTTCAAAAAAGATTGTGTCAGGAGCTTTGGCGAGACGGTATTCTCAAAGGGTGAGCGCCATATTGTCGAGGGTGAATGCCTGTGTAAACAGGTTCTTGTGCCCTTTAGGTATAAAAATTCGCACCTCAAAAAGTTTCAATTGAATTCTGTTTTTGAAACTTTTTCTTTAATAAAATCTGCGGTCAATTCACACGTTTTAACAGGGATAACAAATTTTAGCGAATTTATGACTTTAACTGTTGGTGGATATTGTAAAGAATATCAAGCTTTAATAATGATAAATGAAGAACAAATAATTCATTTTTTGAAAAAAGAAAAGAGGGTTTAACAATTGTGGAAATAGTTAATAAATCTAAATTTTCTTGTTCTACTATTAGAACAATTCTTGCAAAATTGGAAGGAGGAAATAAAGTTAATATTAAACATATTGGAGTGGCAAAGGTTTCTCCCTTGAAATAATTACAATTTAAATTTTTAAATTTCTAATAAGATAGGCGCATGATCTGAGCCATGAATTTCTGTTAAAATATCTGCTTTTTTTATTTTGTGTTTTAATGCTTCGTTTATGCAAAAGTAATCTAAACGCCAACCTATGTTTCTTTCTCTTGCTTTAAACATGTAACTCCACCAAGAGTATTTTCTTTCTTCTGGATTTAAATGCCTATATGAATCTATGAATCCGGCGTCAAGAATATTATCAAACCTTTCTCTTTCCTTGTCTGTAAATCCTGCGTTTCCAGGTCTTGTTTTTGTTGTTTTATTTGTTTGGGGATTTTTTAAATCTATTTCTGTATGTGCTACATTTAAATCTCCACAAAAAATTACTGGTTTTGATAAATTTTTTAGATGTTCTAAGAATTGTTGGTCCCATTCATTGTATCTAAAATTTAGTCTTTCTAATCCTCTTTTTGAATTTGGTGTGTAGACAGTTATTAAGTAATAATCATCAAATTCTAACGTTATTACTCTTCCTTCTTCATCTAGTAATCCTATCCCATAAGTTATTGTCAGAGGCTTTATTTTTGAAAATATGGCTACTCCTGAATAACCTTTACGTTCTGCTGAGTTCCAATAATGATTTGGATATCCCTTTAATTGTAAATTGACTTGTTCTGGATATGCTTTTATTTCTTGAAGACAAATTATATCTGGATCATATTTTTGCATTGATTCTAAAAATCCTTTAGATAGGCATGCTCTTATTCCGTTTACATTCCAAGATATTATTTTCATATTGAAAGAAAGAGGAAAGAGTTTAAAAGTTTGCTGAACTAAACTTCATAATTAATATATTATTAATGCTCAATGGCAAGACATTAATTGAATTTAAATTTTTATCAAATATATTTTTAAAATTGTTGAAAAAAAGTTGTTCTTCAGCGAAAACGGATTATTCAATATTTTAATTCAAAATATAGCGAAGTTGTTATATCAATTTATTTTTATTTAGAAAAGGTATTTTGTGGATAATAATTATTGAACCAAATATGCAAATTAATCCTAGAATTAGTCCTGCTAGAACATCAGTTAGCCAGTGAACGTTTAAGTATAACCTTGAGAAGGATATTAATATTATTAGTGATGTGTTGATTGTTATGAATATATATTTTAGTGTTTGATTTTTTATTTTATCTTTGAATAAATAAATTAACATTCCGAAAAAGATTATTGATATTGTTGCATGGCCACTTGGAAAACTGAAGCCTTCTTTTAATATTGTCATTGTTTCGGGTCTTGGTCTTTGTATTGTATATTTTAGAATCTGAGAAATAATTATTCCTAGGCCCAGAGTAATTACAAATATTTTTGCTTTGATGTATTGTTTTTTGTAGATAAGGAAAATTAATAAGAAGATAGAGAGTATAGTTATTAGATATTTATCTCCTAGAAATGTTATGAAAATCATTACTTTTGTTAATAATGGTGATTGAATGGAGAGTATTGAATTTGAAATTATTTGATCTAGCATATTAGTTAGAAGGAGAGAGAGTTTAAAAAATTAGTCTTGTATTTTGATTGTGTGTAATTTATTTCCATACTCTTTGAGACTTTCAATTGTTGTATGGCGCCCAATTTCAACCAATTCTTCTGCTTTATAAAAATCAAAAACTCCACAAGAATTACGAGAGACGTTTATTAAAATGTCAGGAGGAAATTGCTCTATTTTCATTTTAGATATTTGTTGTGTTAATATAGATATGGTTTTATTAATAATGTCGAAATAGTTTATTTTTTTATTTTTATTTTTTGAATTAATTTCATCTAATTTATTTTTAAGTTTTCTAATTTCTTTAAGGTATATTGATTGTTTTTTTTCTTTTTTTCTTTTTGAAATATGTGGTTTATATACAGGAACATCTGCATTTACATTAACTACAACTAAAATATCTCCTTTTGTTCTTTTTACATGATTAATTGGAATATTATTAATAACTCCACCGTCCACAAGAATTGAATTTTTTGTTTTTACTGGTGTAAAAATAGTAGGAATTGCTATTGAAGCTCTTATTGCTTTGCATATTTTTCCTTTTGTAAAAATTACTTCTTTTCTATTTGTGATATCTGTTGCTGTAGCAATAAAATTAATTTTTAATTTTTCGATATCTTTATCTGGAATAAATTTTTTCATTTTTTCGAATACTCTTTCGCCTTTAACTAATCCTTGTGAATTAAATGTGAAATCAATAAGTTTGAAAACTTCTAATTCATCAAGTGTATATATCCATTCTTTATATTCTTGCATTTTTCCAAGAGCATAGATTCCCCCAACTAAAGCTCCCATAGAAGTTCCTGAAATAGATTTAATATTAAATCCTTGTTTTTCTAATTCTTCAATAATTCCAATGTGTGCAATTCCTCTCGCTCCTCCGCCAGATAATACTAATGAAACATTTTTTTTAATATTGGCCATCTTCTATAAAGTAAAAGTTATCAGTTATATAAAGTTTCTTAATAATTTAATGAATTTCTAAGGATTAAATTTATAATACCAAATTAGTTAGACAAGTTATGGTTAAGAAATTTAAAAAGAAAAAGGAAAATAGAACTAATTTTAACGAAGAATTATTTGTAAAATTAAAAGAAGTTAGGGATAAGATTGCTGAGGACAAGAGAGTTCCAAATTTTATTATTTTGAATGATAGTGTTTTGAAAGAATTGTCTTATTATTATCCTACGAATAAGCAATTATTTTTATTGATTAAAGGTATTGGTGAAAATAAGTTTGAAGATTATGGAATAAAATTATTGCCTGTTATTGAAGAATTTATTTGTAATGTGAATGATTTAGAAAAGAGACATAAGGAACTTAAGAAGTTGATAGAACCAGAAAAATCCAAGATTAATATTAAGAAGCGAACTGAAGTACGAAAAGCTAGAGTTAAAGAATTAATTTTGAAAAAAAAGTGTATTGAAGATATAGCTGATGATTTGGGGTTGACACCTAATACTATTGTGAATTATATTGGTAGATTATTAGCGGATGGTTCCGGTTTGGATGTTCAGTATATTAAAGATTCTGTTGAAGGATATAATGATATTGTTCGAGCGTTTGAGAAACACGGGACTGAAAAGATTGGTCCTATTTATTCTGAGTTTGGTGGTAACGTTGAGTATGCTGATATAACTTTGGTTAAGGTTTTGTTGGGGAGTAAGTGAAGTTGTTTAAAAAATTATTAAAACAATAAAGTCATAAATTCGCTAAAATCTGCTACCCCCCAACTTAATTTGTGGGCTTGACCGCAGATTTTGCTAAAGAAAAAGTTTCAAAAACAGAATTCAATTGAAACTTTTTGAGGCGCGAATTTTTATACCCAAAGGGCATAACCAAAGGTCACAAGAACCTTTCTTTGAAAGGCAAGAACCTGACAAGTCAGGTAACTTCATTTTACAATGAGCCTCAGAAATATCATCTCGTTATACTCTCGGCACAATCTTTTTTGAAAAGGCATCCACGACTTGAGGAAAATTTTGAAAAATTTTGAGACACAAAATCCACGCAGTGATTTTGGTCTATGTTTATGGATTGGAAAATTTTGAAAAATTTTGAGACACAAAATCCACGCAGTGATTTTGGTCTAAGTCGTGGTTTCAAAAACAGCCTATGAAAAAAATTAAATTTACTTTTTGATAAATTTTATTCTCCAAAAACATTTATAATACCTATTCACATTTTCTAAATATGAAAGAAGCTGATAACATTTTAAGAATTCTAAAAAAAACTTTGGAGGCAATAAAACAAGATAATTCTGCTCCATTAAAAGAATTAAGTGACCAAACATTACATGCAGCTTCAACGGGAGATGCAGATAATATTGCTGTTGCAGTTATAATTTATTCATTAGGAAAAATATTATCAAGACAAGATTATAGAACACTAAAGGGGTGGCCAATATTTCAAAAAACAATAATTTCTTCTTTAAAATGTTCCATTAATGATTTGGAACAAGGCAATGAAGAAAAATTTAGAAAAGATTTTATATTTATAAGAAAAGCAATAAATAAAGTTTCTGGAAAATTAAAAATTTATATCAATGATGTTTTCGAAAAAGCAGAAATTGCAAAAGCATCAAGAATTTATGAGCATGGTATTTCTCTTGGAAAAACTGCAAAAATGTTGGGAGTTTCAATGTATGATTTACAAAATTATACAGGACAAACAGGCATTTCAGAAGTTTCACTAAATAAAACAATAAATGCAAAAACTAGAATAAAAATGTTAGAGGAATTATTTTCAAAATGACAGAAAAAATATTAATCTTCGACGCTAGTTCATTAATTAGCTTTGCTATGAATGGATTACTTTATGAACTAAGAGAATTAAAAAAAATATTTCCAGGAAAATTTATTATTCCAAAAGAAGTCAAACAAGAAATAATTGATAAACCGCTAACAATAAAAAGATTTGAACTTGAAGCATTAAACTTAAATCAACTTTTAAAAGAAAAAATATTGGAACTTCCAACTGCAATTGGAATAGACGAAGAAAAAATTTCAAGAGAAACAAATGATTTACTTAATTTAGCAAACACCTCTTTCTTAGAAAGAGACAAAAAAGAAGTGCATTTAATTGATTTAGGGGAAACAGCTTGTTTAGTTTTATCAAAAATATTAAATAAAAAAAACATACCAAATGTAATAGTTATCGATGAAAGAACAACAAGAATGCTCTCAGAAAAACCAGAAAATCTAAAAAAACTTTTGCAAAAAAAATTACATATAAGAATAGATATTAAAAAAGAAAATTTAAAACACTTCAAAGGATTAAAAATGGTACGTTCATGTGAATTAATTTATATTGCATATAAAAAAGAATTAGTAAGAATAAAAGATAAAAAAATTCTAGACGCACTTCTTTACGCATTAAAATATAAAGGTTGCGCAATTTCAACAGATGAAATTGAAACAATTAAAAAATTGGGTTAATTAATTATAAATTTAATTCCGTTACCAACTTCAAATCATTCTCTACTTCTTTTTCATTCATCCCAACTTCCAAAGTAATTTCAGCATCTTTAGAAATTAATTCAAAAACTTTTTTCAAATTTAAATCAGAATCACAAAAACTTATATGTGATTTTCCTTCAGAAATTTTCTCTCCTCCAAGATGATAATGAATCGGATTTAATTTTTCAAATTCTTGAATAATTTTCCAATAATTCAAACCATCTTTCAAAGAATATTCAATAGCATGATTAATATCAAAACAAAAACCAAGATTAGTTCTTTCCAAAATTAATTTCATTTCTTCAACACTAGAACCAATTCTCAAACTTTTATCCTTTCCACCAAAAAAAGGCATATTTTCAATAACAAATCTTTCATCACAATATTTATTCAAAAAATTAAGCGTATTATCAACAGAACAAGATTCATTTTCAAAATGACCTGGATGAATTACAATTCTTTTAGCATTAACTTTATTTGCTAAATGTTTAGCAAATTCAATCACTTCAATACAATCATCCAAATTAGAAATATCTGCAATATTAATTCCAAAACCCTGATGTTCACAATGAATAACAATCTCCTTATTATATTTTTCTAAAAAAGAATAATCATTTTTTCTAATAGCTTGAACTTCAAAAAAATCACATTTATCAACAAATTTATCTAAAAATTTTTCACTATTATAAGTTTTAATTCCAAATTTCATTTTCAAAAACTAATAACTATTATCTACCACTTTAACAACATCAGTAACTTTATCTCCGTCCTGCAACTTAACAATTCTAACTCCTTGAGAAGCACGACCCATAACCCTAATATCTTTCAAACTAGTTCTAATTACAAGTCCTTTAGCAGTGGTAATAATAATTGAATCTTCGTCCTTAACAGCAACTGTATTTACAACTTTACCAGTTTTATCAGTAACCTTCAAATTAATAACACCTTTCCCAGCACGAGAAGTTTTTCTATAATCTTCAACTGCTGTTCTTTTACCATAGCCTTTTTCAGTTATTGTAAAAATAGCTTCTTTACCTAAAACTTCCAATGAAACAACTACATCTTTTTCTGAAAGTTTAATTCCTGTAACACCATAACTAGTACGACCCATAGAACGCACAGCTTTAACATCAAATCTAATAGATTTTCCATTTTTAGTAGCTAAACTCACTTCTTGATTTTCTTTAACAATTTCAACACCAATTAAATCATCAGAATTATCTAAAGGCAAATTAATTGCTTTAACTCCAGATATTCGAGGTTTAGAAAAATGCGAAAGAGCAATTCTCTTAATCATACCTTTTTTAGTTGCCATAATTAAATAATCATCAAAATTCTTAACAGAAATTACACTTGTGACTTTTTCTTCTTTAAGTCCAAGCAAATTAATAATAGCTTTACCCTTACCATATCTTTCAGCTTCAGGTAAATCATAAGCTTTCAACCAAAGCACCCTTCCTCTCGTTGTGAAAAACATTAAATAATCATGAGTGGAACAAGTTAACAATTGTTTTGTAAAATCTCCAGTAGCAAGACCACTTCCAATAACTCCTTTACCACCTCTCTTTTGTTCCTTATAAGTTTTAATATCCATTCTCTTAACATAACCTTTATCAGTAATAGAAACAATAACTTCTTTTTCTTGAATCAAATCTTTTTCAGAAATTTCAGTAAAACTTCTCTTAAATACTTGCGTTCTACGAGAATCACCATAATTTTCTTTAAGTTCTATAACTTCTTTCTTAATTATTTTTAATACTTCTTTAATATTTCCTAAAATCTTTTTATATTCCTCAATCTTCTTTTCTAATTCTTTATATTCTCCTTTTAATTTATCATGTTCCAAAGCAGTTAACTGTCTTAATTTAGTTTCTAAAATAGCTTTAACTTGATTCTCTGTAAAACCAAATTTAGATTTCAATTCTTTACTAGGATTCTTACCAAACCTAACAACTTTAATCACTTCCTCAATTCTATCAAGAGATTTCAACAAACCATCAACAATTTCTTGTCTTAATTGAGCTTTATTTAATTCATGTTGGGTTCTCTTAGTGATGATAGATTTTCTATGTCGAACATAATTTTTTAAAACATCTCTTAATCCAAGAACTTGAGGTTTACCCTCAACTAAAGCCAAAAAATTAACATTAAAAGAATCTTGTAATCTTGTATATTTATACAAAGCATTAATAACAAACTGGGAATCAACTCCTCTCTTTAATTCGATAACAATTCTAATTTTACCCTTGCTAGATTCATCTCTTAAATCACTAATATCTTTCAACTTTTTATCCCTAACCAAATTAGCAATCTGTGTAACTAAAGTAGCCTTATTTACCATATAAGGGATTTCAGTAATAATAATGGAATTCTTTTTTGGACCCTCTTCAACATTTGTTTTACCTCTCATCATCATTTTTCCACGACCAGTTTTATATAATTCAATCATATCACCTTGAACCATCCCTCCAGTTGGAAAATCCGGACCCTGAACAGTTTCTTTCACTAATTCTTCAACAGTAATTTCTGGATTATCAAGATATAATATAATCGCATCAGCAACTTCCCTTAAATTATGGGGAGGTATATTTGTTGCCATACCTACAGCAATACCCGTCGCACCATTAAGCATTAATGTTGGTAACTTACCCGGTAATAAAGTAGGTTCCTTAACGCTACCATCATAATTATCAACAAAAGGGACAGTTTCTTTATCAATATCAACCAATAATTCTGCAGAAAGTTTTTGTAATTTAGCTTCCGTATATCTCATTGCCGCTGCACTATCTCCATCCAAAGAACCAAAATTACCTTGACCAAAAACTAAAGGATATCTTAACGAAAAATCTTGAGCCATTCTAACCATTGCTTCATAAATTGATGAATCCCCATGGGGATGATATTTACCCATTACTTCACCAACAACTCTTGCTGATTTTTTAGTGGAAGTATTAGGTTTCAAACCCATTTGTTGCATTGCATAAAGAATCCTTCTTTGAACAGGTTTCATACCATCTTCTATCGAGGGAATAGCTCTAGAAACAATAACACTCATAGCATAATCCAAATAAGATTTTTTCATCTCATTAGTAACTTCAATATTAATAACTCCTTTTTCTTCAGGAAATTTAGCACCAAAACTTTCCTCAACCTGTGCTTCATCAATTTTTTCAACTTGAATCATCTCATCACCTGATTTTACTGAACTTTCATCTAATTCCATACCTTCAATATTTTTCTCTATTCTTTTTTCTTCATCTGCCATTTTCTGTATTTGCCATTATTTAATTTTAATAAATTAACTAATTTAAATTTAAGCTACCTCTTCTCCTTTCTCATCAAGGTATTTCATAAATTCTTCTTCGGTTAATTCATCTTCTTTTACATCTGTTCCTTTCCAAGAACATTTACGACATTTCCAAACACCAATCTCACCTATGACAACTTCAATTTCCTCAGAGTTACACTCGGGACATCTTCGAACTTTGAAAGTCTTACCCTTCTTCTTTTCTTTTGGAGCATCTTCTCCTTTCAAAATCCAATCTGGTGTTGCCAATTTACTTTTTTTCTTTACCATTTTAATTTATTTTTTTACTTAATTCTTCTCTTCTTCAATTTATTTTTTAATTTCTAGCTTAAACATCCAATTCAGCTTTATTAGCATTTTCTGCAATAAAAGCTTTTCTTCCTTGAACATCATCTCCCATTAACATGGTAAAAACTTGATCTGCTTCTATAGCATCTTCAATATAAATCCTTTTAACTTTCCTCGTCATTGGACTCATTGTTGTATCCCATAACTGAGTAGGACTCATTTCACCCAAACCTTTAAATCGAGTAACATTAGGTTTATCAATTCCCACAATTAATTTTTTTAAAGCCTCTTCAGAATAAACATAATGATCTTTCTTTTTTCTAATTCGAAACAAAGGAGGCATAGCAGCATAAATATATCCCTTTTTAATTAATTCAGGCATAAATCTAAAGAAAAAGGTTAATAATAAAGTTTTTATATGATCTCCATCCACATCAGCATCAGTCATTATTATAATTTTATTATATCTTAATTTATCAATATTAAAATGTTCACCAATACCTGTTCCAATTGCAGTAATCATATTTGTTATTTCCTCAGAAGATAACGCTCTTGAAGGTGAAGCTTTTTCCACATTCAAAATTTTACCCCTCAACGGCAAAATTGCTTGAATATTTCTATTTCTTGCCATTTTAGCTGAACCTCCAGCAGAATCACCTTCCACCAAATATAATTCAGATTCTTCTGCCTTTTTACTTGAACAATCTGCTAATTTTCCTGGAAGTCCACCTATACTAAATTCATTTTTTCTTCTAACTAAATCTTTAGCTTTTTTAGCAGCAAGCCTTGCTCTAGCAGAATCTAAACCTTTCTGAGCAATCTTTTTGGCAATTGGAGGATTCTCTTCAAAAAATTCAGTTAAAGCTAAACTTACAGCAGAATCAACTATCCCTTTAACCTCCGAATTTCCCAACTTACTTTTTGTTTGACCTTCAAATTGAGGTTCAGGAATTTTTACACTAACAATCGCCCCCAAACCTTCACGAACATCATCTCCCATTAAAGTATCCCCATTTTTCAACATTCCTTTCTTTTTAGCATAATCATTAACTACTCGGGTTAATGCTGTTTTCAAACCAGAAACATGTGTTCCACCCTCAATAGTATTAATTGTATTAACAAAACCAAAAATATTCTCTTGATATCCAGAATTATATTGAATAGCAATTTCTATTACAACATCATTGATTTCTTTTTTAAAATAAATTGGTTTAACATGTAAAACTTCTTTAGATTTATTTATCCATTTAACAAATTCCATAACTCCTCCAGCAGCATAAAATTCCTGCTTTTTACCTTTTCTCTCATCTTCAAGATGAATTCTTAAACCAGCATTCAAAAAAGTAACCTCCCTGAATCTTGTCTCTAAAATTTTATAATCAAATTCTAAAACAGAAAAAATTTCTTCATCAGGCCAAAATTGAATAAATGTTCCAGTTTCATTTGATTTACATTTTCCAATAAGCTTTAATTTGCTCAAAGCTTTTCCTCGAGAATATTCTTGTTCATAAACTTTACCATCTCTTTTAATTCTAACAAATAATTTTTTAGCTAAAGCATTAACACAACTCATTCCCACACCATGTAATCCTCCTGAAACTTTATATGAATCTTTATCAAATTTTCCTCCCGCATGCAATTTAGTTAATGCGACTTGAATTGCTGGCATTTTATATGTTGGATGCATATCAACAGGAATTCCACGACCATCATCTTCAACAGAACAAGAACCATCATTATTAATCAAAACTTTAATCTCATTACAATATCCAGCTAAAGCTTCATCAACGGAATTATCTAAAAGTTCATAAACTAAATGATGTAAACCTTGCTTATCAGTTCCACCTATATACATCGCAGGCCTTTTTCTTACTCCTTCAAGTCCTTCCAAAACTTTAATATTTGATGCCCCATAATCTTTTTTTGTCATAGTATTTTATACATTATTTACTCTCAAAAAAACCAAAAAGAGTTTATAAAGTTTTGTGTAAAAAAATGACTTCACCGTCGAGAATACTAAAAAGTAGCAACCAAAAATATAAAAACTTAAAAAACATGGGAACCTAATCATTCTATGAAAAGAACACAATTAATTGAGAAAATATTGTTATCCATTTTAATAATTTTAATCATAATTTCAATACCTCAATTTATCCTCACAGGTAAAACAATAAAACAAGTTCCAAACCAATATTCATATACAAAAGCCATCTGCGATAAATCAAATTATTGTAAAGATTATATTATAGAATGTAAAGGAAATAATTTAATAAAACTTAATCCAACAGGATTTGTAATCCAACAAAGCCAAGATTGGGTTGATGGAAGAGAAAATAGAGAATTATGTGATTAAAAACTTCTATCAAAAAAAACAGTTAATTTATATTTTTCTTTATTATTCAAATCATAAATTTTTGTTAGGGGAGAAACTAGCATTTTATATTCTTTTATGTCAGGAGTTTTATTAATTTTCTTCCTTTCTTCAGACACATACTTAATATCAGAATCAATGAATTCTATAGAATTTAAATCAAAACAAAAAGCCTCATTAAAAAAATCAATAACTTTTGTCACTAAATCTTTTTTTTTACCATAAACCACATACATAAAACAACTTTAAAAAAATTATTACTAGAAAACAACTATCGTTTCTTCTTTTTAACTTTAACCTTATTTTTAGGATTAAACTTAACTACCTTAGGTAACCATCTGACTTTTCTTCTACCCATCAACATATTTTTTCTACACTTAGAAGAACATAAATGATTAACATCCCCATTAGTCATAACCAAAGTTAATCCTCTCGGAAATTCATAAGTTTTTTGACAATAAGAACATTTAGGCATTTTTATTCTCCACAATAACTTTCTTTTTATCATACACAAAAGTTAATATATATTTATTTTCATCACTGATAAAAGTAGGACCCAAAATATGATATTTTTCACCATAAAAAAATTTAACTCCACTAATTTCATTTTGAGATTCAGAAAAATAATTTACAACCTTTCCATTTTCTAAACTATCAAAATTTTTTTCTAATTCCCTTAATTTTTTAATAAGCATCGGCATTTTAACTATAACTTCCTTTTGTTACATTAGATTTAATTCTTCTAGCTTCAATTTCAGTTTCTCTTAGCATTAAAACATCTCCAATCCTAACAGCTCCTCGAACATTTCTTCTCATAGAACGACCAGTATCTTTACCTTCTTGAACTAAACATTTAACTTGTGTAATTTCTCCTCTAAAACCAGTTCTTCCTAAAAGTTCTTTAACTGTTGCAGGAACAGCCACCCCTACAATCTTATCGCTACCTTTAGACGCTTGCCCTTTAACTTCTTTTTTCTTTTGATCTTTTGCCATTTTGAATAACTATTAATATAATCCCTTGAAACATTCAAACTTAATACTGTTTACTTAAGCGAAGCAATATCTTGTTCAGCTTCTCCTACTTCAATTACAGCAATAGAAGATGCTTTAACAGGCAAACCAACAGCAATTCCTAATTTCTGCTTATTGTCTGCTTCCATGCAAGGGATTCCTTTTTCTTTACATAAAATAGGGATATGGGCTACAATTTCTTTCGGTTCAACATCCGTCGCATAAGCAACAAATTTAGCTGTACCTCGTTCAATAGCTTTAGTCACTTCATTAGTTCCTTTCTCTATCTTACCT
>Ga0190304_1001018_pt1 | contig 12798 bp, 12 predicted proteins | sample 48700712_MG_FD_161670 | JGI IMG/M metagenome (GOLD analysis project Ga0190304, IMG submission 161670) | Hydrothermal vent sediment bacterial communities from Southern Trench, Guaymas Basin, Mexico - 4870-07-1--2_MG | ecosystem: Environmental > Aquatic > Marine > Hydrothermal vents > Sediment ... | reverse complement strand
CGTCCCTCAGCGTCATTACCGTAGGTATCCCGAAAGCCCTCACCGCATAAAGGGTGATGTTCTGAGTCCAGGGGCCACCTATGTCACTCCTTAAGTCGTTGATGTGTATGTAGAAAGCCACGTCGTCAAGGTAATCCGAACCGTCGGATGCCCAGGGGTAATCATCAGGGTCCTGTCCTGTCGGGACTGGATCGTTCCCATCGCCGTCGGTGTCCTGGAGGTAAGAGGGGATGTCCCTGTCCATTGTGGACTCCCCGTCGGTGACGATGATGATGAAGCTTCTCCTGCAGGGCACTGGTATGGGTGTGGCCGTTATGGGGTCATTGATGTAATATGGGTCGTAGGTGGGATTCCCGGGGTCTCTGGTGAAATCGCTGTAATAGTAGTAAGGGGACTGTTGTGAGTAGAACCTGTAAGCCTCGTGGAGGGCCTCGGCGAGGGGAGTCCAGGTGGAATAGACGCAGTCAGAGCAGGAATAATCGGAGAGATTTTTGTTGACGGTGGATATTATCCTGTCAATGTGGTACATTCCGCCGTAATAATCGTAAGAATCGCGTATGTAGGTGCTGATGTAACCTCCCTGATTGTTGTTAAAGAACATGAGTCCATAGCGAACACCCGAAGCTGTTCTCTGCAGGATGCCCTGAGGGCTCTCCGTTATCTTTATCCTGACCCTGTAACGCGCAATGGGGCTGGAATACATGTAGGAATCGTCGTCTACATACAGATAGGGACCGGATCTCCCCCAGTATCTCGCCTCGGGGTGAGGAGATACCCCGGAACCGGGATGGTATTTTCTGTTCTGGTAGTCCCTCGGATAGGGATCTGCCACCAGGAACATGTTGGAGCCCTCTGTTTCCACCCTGCCGCCGGTCAGCACTTTTCTCGCTATGTCCCATCGGATCATTGTTACCCAGTTCAGGAAATTACCGCTCCAGTCTCCGTAATCGTCCTCCTGAAAATATCCGTCGCTGTAAGTCCCGATGTAGGTATATCTTTTCTCCGGGTCGAAGATGCCATAGTAGAGCTGTGTTGAATCGTAGCCCGATGCTATGTTGCTGGGGTAGTCATCGTTGTCGTAGGCCGCCCATAACATACTTCCCGAATTATCCAGAATTATGAGTACGTTGGGTGGAACGAGATTCCCAACGAAAGGAGGGACGGAACAGTAATCGGCCATATCCTGAGCGAAAAGGGTTGCTGTTGCCAGAGAGATGATTAAAACAAGACAAAAAGAAAGGCGCTTCATTTTATCACCCTCCGTGGATGTTAATGCTCTTTCTATAAAGAGCTTCTATCTGCACCCTCGAGGATCTGGGTCCTCGAGCGGTGGATATTATTCTGTAATAAACCGCAGTCCCGCCGCCAGCTGAGCCCTTTCCGAGGCCCTCGTAACCGGCGGCGAACTCCACGGCGCCTCCGGTTACGTGGGCCGCAAAAAGCCTTTTTATCTCGACTTTTACGTGATATGATCCGAGGTCCGTTTCCTGATCCGAGGGGTCGCCTCCCTCGACGAAAGACTTCTCAATCTCGGCGACGCCCAGATCAACTCCAGCCTGGGCAGCTTCCAGTGCATTGCTGTATCTTCTCACACCCCCAGTGATCTCCAGCCCCTTGGTGGTCATGTAGATCGCATATATTCCCACCAGCATCGCAGCAGCTAGAAGAATAAGAACCGTGATCAGGGCTATGCCTCTGTCATTTTTTGCCGTCATTTTAAATTCCTCGGTATGGCAAGGGCCCTCAAAACTGCCCTTCTGTAATGCCTTCCTATGGAATCGACGTCAACAGTGCGGTCCTCCATCGTTATCTGGTCATGGGGATAGACGAACCGGGGATCGTATTTTCCCGTTCGGAGGAGGATATTAAAGCGCACGAGCTTGAGCTGCTTCCTGAGCGTCTGATAGTTATAGCTGTTTATGTCGTTCGCCCAGAGATCCACCCTTCCGTCCTCATCGGTATCGAGCCCGTAAGCCAGCTGAAAATCCTCAACTGGCTCGAGAAAAGGCACCCCGTTTCGCTTTAGAACGAGGCTATCCAGAGTATATGTGACCACTGCGGGCGTTCCGCCAGCGGGTAGAACATAGGCGAAGCTCCCCCTGGCCACGGAGACCGGGTTGCTCAGAGTAAGGTCATATGCCGGGTCAGGACTTCCGTCGCCATCGAGGTCCTGGCCCACGGTCTCCGTGAGGTTAGTGACCTGAGCAGGGCCGTCGATCAGGGTCTTCTCGTCATTGAGAAATATGAGGTTGTCGCCCACGCTCACGTTGTCCTGGCTCCACCTCCGCACTTTTACCGTGTGAGAAGATTGAACCCTCTCCATCACAAAAGTCCACTTACCGTAGCCGGTGGAGGCGTCAAAAGCATTGCCGAGGAGCGCGATTGAATCGGGCGACGAGGAGGAATTTCCCGAAACTATTGCCCTGAGGCTGTTGGGGAGTCCATAGCCGGCCAGCAATATGTCCCTTTTCATCAGGTTCTCTCCCACCTGAACCTCTGAACGGGCCTGGGCAATTCTCCTTTCGGTGTGGGAGTGGCGCATCTGCGTGAGAAAGACGTACAGGGCACCTATCAGGATCACTGAAGTGATTGCCACCGCTACCAGGAGCTCAATGAGGGAAACTCCCCTTTCATTTCTTACCATCTGTACCGCCCCCTTACCAGGTCCACTTTGGAAGTGTGCCTGTAATTGTTCTTCGTCCAGATGGTTATCACCCTTATCGTTTTCATCTGAGCTGCGGGAACGTCATCGGCCACATTCCAGACTATACTGTAGTTCCGCAGGTCCTCGTCTACCAGGCCGTCTCCGTCGTTATCGAGGCCATCGGCCAGTTCCTCATCGGTCCTTCCATCGCCGTCGTCGTCATTTCCCACCAGCACCGAGCTGTGATCCGGATTGGATATATCGTCGAGATCGGTCGTGTCGCCGTCGTCCTGAAGCAGGGCATCGTCATAATCTGCGAGCTGAAGGTCCTGTGCCGTCTGTTCAGCGAGGAGCCGCCCCCAGACTATCTCTTTGTTTTGTTTGTTCGCCCTTATCGCGTAAAAACTGAGGTTTAAAAGGCCGAGAAGACCGATAGCCAGGATGGCGAGCGCCACCATCACTTCGATGAGAGAAAATCCCCTGTCATTCATTGCCATATCGTTCCCCTCCAGAGGCATGCCTTGATCCTCCCGGTGGCCGCACGGACAGAGACGGCTCTGGTATTTTTGCCCTCCGTTAGGTATACTGCACCGTCGTTTCCCCGGAGAATGCCCCACAGGTTAAATCTCGCCCTGTTGTTATCGAAGCTGATGCCGTCCGATGGCGGTGTGCCGCTTTGATTGGAACAGGCGAGTTTGTCGACGTCAGGTGCGGCTCCATAGTAGATGCCCTTGTCCAGCCAGTATTTCCTTCGAGTCGAGGTCTCTCCGACGGCGCTGCCGTCGAGCGTCCCGTTATTCCTGTAAGAGGGGCTTATTATGTCATCATCGGTGAAGAGGATTCCATCGGGACCCGGCGAAGTGATTCCGTTGTCGCTGAACACGGTGTAGGAGGAGTCGGAGGGGGAGAAGATGACGACCCAATCGTTTCCCGTTTCCATCGCCTTTATCCTGGCGTATTCCAGGGCGGAAAATACCGCGTCCTGAGAGCGATTGAGTGCCGCGCGCCGGACGGTCCCCCTGAAGCTCGGATAGCTCAGACCCGCAATTATGGCTATGAGCGCCACGATTATGAGAATCTCTATTAGAGTGAAGCCGAGATCGGCTTTTTCCACTTTTTCACCCCTCTTTTTACCTTTAAAATATGTATTATTAGAGGGGTTGTCAATACAAAGTCCCCAAAAGGACGTAAAGTGAAAGGCTGTGAGATTTTTTATCAGTTTTTCACTCCGAAGCCGTAGTCTCCACTATCTGAGGCGTGACGAAAATCATCAGTTCCGTCTTGTTCACCTCGTGCTTTGTGTACTTGAACAGATTTCCGATGATCGGTATGCTGGAGAGGAGGGGAACTCCCTTCTTTATGTCCTGGGATTGAGTCTTGATTATTCCGCCGATCACCACCGTCTCGCCGTTGTTAACGGTCAACTTGGTCTGTGCTTCCTGGGATGAGATTACCGGTCCGACCGCTCCCGGGGCCTCGCCAGCTATGTCGCTTATCACCGGATGAAGGTCCATGACGATCTTGCCATCGGGACTTATGTGTGGTGTGACGGTGAGCTTGAGGGCAACGTCGAAGAACTGGATGATCTGGTTTCCTGCGAAGTCTCTGGTAACTATGGGGATCTTTTTGCCCGAAAGGATCATCGCTTCCTGGTTGTCTGCGACCAGTATGCTTGGTTCTGAAAGGACGTTTGCCTTGTTCTCGTCCTCGAGGGTAGAGATTACCATATCGAGCTGAGCCTGGGACAGGAGCTTGCCGAAGTAGAAAGCGGCGTTCGAAGAGGGGGGTGGTACGGAGAGCTCGGCGCCCGTATGGGTGGATGTGCGCACGTCCTCCATGTTCCCGGCTCTCCAGACGATGCCGAGTTCCCTGAGAGCTCCGTAGTTCACTTCCACGAGCTTCGCCTTGACGAGTACCTGAGGAGTGGGGTTATCGATGCGCGCGAGGATATCTTCTATCCTCGACATGACCATGGGGATGTCGGTCACAATAAGTGAATTGGTTCTGGGCTCCACCTTGATAGATCCTCGGGACGATAGCATTCCAGAGATGACACTTTCCAGTTTCTTTGCCTTGGCGAACTTGACGCTGAAGATTCTTGTCTCGAGCTTCATCGCCTTTTTGCTGTCCTCCATTTCCGCCGCCGTCATCACCTTTATGATGTTGTCCTCTTCGATCATGGAGAAGCCGTTTATTTCCAGGACTGCTTTCAGCGCCTGCTTCCAGGGGAGATTCCTCAGTTTGAGGGTAACAGTGCCCTGGACGCCTTTCGTGGCGACAATGTTCACGCCGCCAATATCGGCGAATGCCCTGAGCACTGTCCTTATGTCTGCGTTCTCGAAATCCATGGAGACGAGACGCTCTCCCTGGATTTCCTGCCCATACAGCCCCGAACCGATGAGGGCCATCAAAATAAAGCTCTTAACGATCATAGCCTTCATTGCGACCTCCCTTCCAGCGATTGATCTTTTTCTAACTTCAGGATAACCTTTCGGTTGAATCCGTAATCGCTCAAAAGAAACACCACTTCATTGTCCCTTATATCGAGCACTGAACCGCCCCTCACCCTGTCCCCCTTGCGCAGGACGAAACCCATTCCGTTCACGTCTTTGAGGAGGGCCAGGCTCGTGTCTCCCTGATGGATGATTCCCACGAGCATCGCGCTGCCCACGTTCAAAAGGGTATCGCCCTTTTCCTGAGTGAGCAGCGGCTCAAAGGGATCCCTTCTGCCGTAGCTGTTGTAGAAGAAGAAAGAGCCGAGCACGGGGCTTATCCTTATTGTTTCTTTAGCTTTTTCCACTATAACGGCGAGGGTGTCGGTTTTGGGAAGCAGGGCATATTCCACATCCGTGTTGAACTTTATGTTTATCCTCACCGATGGGGCGGGAGTGACTTTAAACTGTGCTCCCGATATGGAACCCACGCACTCGTCTTTGATCTTCAGGTTCCTGAAGGATACTTTGTAAAGCGCGCTGTCGATATCGACAGTCAGTATTTTTTCTTCGGGTTTCAACGTATCCCTGTATCTCGTTATGGGGGCGGAACCTATGATCAGGATCTCCCTTATTTCGCCGGTGCGTTCGAACTTGATTTCCTTCACGTTCAGGAAGGGCTCTGCGGAAAGAAGCAGGGGAAATAGAATCAGGGATACTAACGCAGTTTTTGTCTTGTTTCTCATTTTTTCCCCTCCTCAGCTTGAGCCGGTTTTGGCATATAGATGAAGGTGGAAGCGGTGAAACTCACCTCCATCGTCTGGGCGGGCACTTTGGGGTTTTTGAAGGTGTTCATGCTGAGGTGGCGTATTTTCGTCAGTCGCGGCAGGTTTACGAGGAAGCTCAGGAAAGTGCCGAGCTCGTGATAGCCCGACCTGACCCTGATCTCAGCCGGATATTCCGTGTAGAGCTCGTGGCTGATGGGTTGTTGAGGTTTAAAGAGAAGAAAGTCTATTCCCGAGCGCCTGCCAGCGTCGGCTATTTCTCTCAGCCATTCAGGTAGATCCTGTTCCGTCGGCAGGTATTTCTTGAGCACGTTCCACATTCGCGTGAGGGAGTCGAGTTCGGCTTTCACCTTGTCGATGTTCATGGCCCTGGCTTTCAGGACGTCGAGATTTGTCTGTGCTTCTTTCAGTTCTGTCTTGAGTTTGGTGAGGTTTTTCTTCCTGGGACCATAAATCATGCTGTTGTAGAAGAAAGCCAGGACCATCGATACGATCAACACCACGAGAAACGTATTCCTGAACGAAGCCTTTTTAAAGTCCATATTCTCTCCTATGGTGAGGCAAAAAGGCCCAGGTGCACGGGCGGAAGGTCATATTCCTCTCCGAGCTCCAGGTAATAGTCAGGAGTCATGTAGGTTTTGCCCTCGTAGGTGAAGATCAGGTTCACTTTGGCATAGTACTTGTAGGAGAAAGAACATTCGTAGGTGTGCCCCAGGTAAAAAGCGACGTCATACTTGCCGGTCGAGTCTGTGTAGGAAGTGTAATCGGGGACGAGAGATGCATCATCTACCCTCACGATGACGAAGACGCTCTCCACGGGTTCGGTAAAGGTGCTGTCGGTGTACACATATCCTCTCACCACCGTGTTTACAGGATTGTCTTCGCTCTGCTGACACCCTCCCACGAGGAGGGCTATTACGAGCGAAGCTATAAGCCCCAAATAAACTCTGGTTTTCATCTTTTACCTCCTTTTAAGCTCAGGATTTGTGACGACGACGAGTTCAAAGCTGATCACGGACTGTCCCTCTTTCTCTTCCTTGGAAGACTGAATGAGCTCGACGTTTCCAAAAGCTCTGGATTTCGCCAGAATATCGAGTAAATCGGTCAGATCGAAAAAGGAGAGAGCAGCTCCCTTAATTCTCAATCGCTGGGCGCCCGACATCATTTCTTCCTCGACGGCGAGCTGGGTAAGCCACACCCCGTCGGGAAGGATTCTGTTCAGTTCATCTAAGACTTTGACGGGCACATACCTGCCTTCGGCGAGCTGCCCGAGAAGTTGAATTCTCCGCCTGATCTCGTTTCTCCTGGCCTCGACCACCTTGAGCTCACCGACTTTCTTCCTGTAAATCTCCTGTTCCGCCTTAACTTCCACCAGCCGCGCTTTCAGCTTTTTGGTCTGGGAGGATACCCTGACCGACGTCCCGACGACGAAGGCTGCCACGAGTATCGGCGGGATCGCCGTGAGAATCGCTTCGGGCACCGTCATGAAGGGCGGCTTCTCGAGCTCTCTTTCCTCGAAGGGCAAAAGGTTTATGGCAATGCGGGGTTTCCCCGCCTTCCTCAGCGCGAGGCCGAGGGCGGTGGCGAAGAGGGGAGATAGCCGGGTCTGATCTTCTTCGGAAATTACCCCCTCGCCGAGCCTGAACCTGGAGAGAGGATCGACTATCTCGACGGGTTTGTTATAGCGTTTTGAGAGGAATTCCCGCAGGTTAACGATCTTGGCCCCGCCTCCAGCGAGATAAATCCTGTCGAGGTTATTCCCGTTTTCGGAAGCAGGCCTGAACACGGGAAATAGCCTTTCAAGGTGCTCGGCCATTTTCTCATGGATGGATTCGGCGATCCTCTTTACGTCTTCGGGGTCAAAATCATTTCCTTCTTCGCCGAGCAAAACCGAGCTGGCTTTTTCGCTGGGTAGGTCCATGAACCTCATGAGAGCTTCGATATATACCTTAGAAGCGATAGGTATCTCCCTGTTGGCTGAGTAAGTCCCACCGGAAATCAGGAGCACGCCGGTACTTTCATATCCCACATTGATAACCGCGTAGCGTTCTTCGTCGTTGATATAATCGATGGAAGCGAGGAGGTTCAGGAGAGCCATGGGGTCGAGGTCGATGACAAGAGGTTTGAATCCGGAACTGCGCACTATGTCGAGCAGGTTGTAGACAGCATCGTTTTTAGCCGCCACCAGCAGTATTTCCATCTCCTCGGTTACCTCATCCTTTCTCAGTACCTTATAGTCCCAGCTCACATCGGAGAGATCGAAGGGGATATTCTCACGGAGCTGCCACTGTACCGACTCGTGGATTTCCTTGTCGCTCACGAGGGGCATGGTTATCTTTTTGACGATGACTCCTCTGCCGGCTATGTTTATCACGGCTCTGTTGGTGGTGGGGGCGCACCGCTCGCGGAGTTCGTTGAGCTTGTCGATGACGACCTGTCGGTCCATTATTTCCTTGCCCACTATCGCCTCGGGCGGAAGTTCTTCTACTCCGTAACAGAGGAGCCTGTAACCCCTCGATTCCCTCTTTACCTCCACGAGTTTTAGAAATCTACTTCCTATGTCGAGTCCGAGGAAGGTCTTGCCTTTCCCCGGGCCTCCTTTCCCTTTTTTAAACAGGTTTAAGGCCATCTATTCCCCCTTTTAACGAAAATTGCTGAGTATTTGTTCCACAAGCCCGAGCGTTATCTCGACCTCGCCGTTTCTGGAAAGCGCTTTGAGCTGCTGAGCAATTGCGAATATCTCGCGAAGATTTGACGACGTGTTGCGTGCGATCAGGTTCTCTATGTCTTCTGCGAGTTTGTTCTTCCCGAGCAATTTCTCGAGAAGTTTTTTCTTGAGTTCGGCGCTCGGAGAGCCGAGCTGGGCCACCACAAAGCCCGAGACCCTCGCCCTGAGCGACGGGTCAAGGGATTCGATGTTCTTAAGAGGTTTTGAGGTGGCCAGGGCTACTTTTCTCCCGTCCCTTAAAGCTCTATCGAGCAGGAGCGAAAGAAAGGATTGTGATGCCCTGCTTTCCCCGATGGCGTCGAAATCATCGAGGAGCAGGGTTTTGCCCTCAAGGGCTTCAAGGAGAGCCAGAGCGTTGCTTCTCTGGCCCTCAGCCGTGAGGGTCAGAATGGGGACACTGAGATACTCAAAGGGCTCGTTGTTCTCTTCGAGAGCACCGGCAATGCCTTGCAGGATGTGGGTCTTCCCTGTCCCGGGTTCACCCACTATCGCCAGATACTTAACGTCTTTTCCCTCGATGAAGCTTTTTGCCATCGAGAGCGCCAGCGAGTTGGAATCATCCTCAATAAAGCCGTCGAGATTCATCCCTTCGTCTCTCGGGATTCTCGGGGAAATCACGAAGTCCTCCCGGGCTCTTTTGTCCAGGTTTTTCGAGTAAATGCTCGAGATGGCCTTTTCTATGTCGGAGATTCGGCTGACAAAAGGATATATGCGGAGATCGGTAACTTTCTTTATTTCCGACAGCGCCCTGGCGTCGAGAGGGTTGGCCATGGCAACCGCGAGGGAATTCTTGCTTTTCCTAACGGCAATAGCCTTAAAGGTGAGGGCCACTCTGAGCGGGATGTGATAGACAGCCTCGGGGTCGATCTCGAGCCTGGAGAGATCGAGATAATGAACGCCGAAGTGCTTGACTAAGAGTTTTATCAGATCGTCCTCGGAGAGAAGTCCAAGATCCACAAGGTTTTCTTCAAGAGTTCCTCCCTTTTCCCACTGGCGCTTGAGGGCTTTTTCGTAATCGGATCTCTTGAGATAACCCTCTTCGAGAAGAAATTCGCCGAGCGTGCTGTATTTCGCTGCAGTCTTTGGCATTTCAGTGCCTTCTCCTCTGTTTGCCCGATATCTCTTCCATTTTCCCCTGGATTTCCATGAAATTCCTGTCGAGCATATAGGCCTTTCTGAGGGATTCCAGAGATTCCCGCACTTCTCCGCGCTTTTCGTGGGCAAGGCCCTTCCAGTAATTAAGTTCCACCCTGTCCTTCACTTTCACGGCGAGTTCCAGGCCCCTTTCGAAAGCCATCAGAGCCAGTTCCGCCTCACCCCTTTCCAGAAAAGCCCTTCCCAGAAAAGCATATATTTCCGGGGATTCCTCTATCGAAAGGGCCTTCTGAAAGCTCGATATAGCCGCCTCGTATAGGCCCATGGTGAAAAGTTGCTTTCCTTCCTCCACGAGTTCCCGAAGGTCCTCGGAGCGGGAAACCCCGAGGTTCTCCTTTATGCTCACAAGGAGAGAGATGAGGTGAGCCCGGGTTTTGATATCGACTTCCTTTTCCGGTACTATTTCTTTTTTCTTTTGAACCTGTTCTTTTTCTTCCCTTCTCTTTTCCGGTTTTTTCTCCTCTTCCTGTATTTGCTCTAAAGTTTTTTCTTCCAGGACCTCCGACCCCATGCCGTGGGCAAGGCTCAGGTCTCCAAACCCCTCCACGATTTCCTGTAGCTTGAGAAAAAGCCTTTCAAAGCGGGGCTCGTTTATCATGTCCTTCGATATCTCCGAAGCCACTTTCTTGAAACTGCTCATGACTCTATCTACCTCGTCCCGGCCCAGCCCCATGTCCAGACATTTATTCAGGTAGTCGACGGCCTCGTCGTGATATCCCAGGAGAGAAGAGAGCTCGGCCAGCTTTATGTAAACCCTCTTGGAATTTTCATAGCGACTGATTTTCTTGGCGAGAGCATAGGCATTTTCGGGAAGGCCATCTGCCTCGAATTTTTCGAGGGCTTTCCAGTAATTATTCAGGGCATTGGGAATATCACCCTTCCGCAGGTAAGCATCGCCGAGGGAATTGAAGATCTCCGGATTTTCTATCCCCTCTTTTATGAGTTTTTTATACTCTTCTATCGCCCTGTCGTAATCTCCAAGAGCGAGATACTTCAGGGCATCCTTTTCGACACGAGCCCTCATTTGTTTGTCCCCATTCGTTTAAGTATGATATTTTGCAACAACTGCGTTGTCAAGTATTGCAGGTCTAAACAAACTGATTTAAAGGCAATCGGGAATCCTGGATGGGTTAGATGCCCAGTGAACTGAGAACAAATTTTTCTAAGAAGAGATAAACCAATGCTCCGGCGGAAAGAAAAGGTCCAAAAGGGATGACGTTCCCCTTTTTCCTCGCCAGAAACCAGATCCCGAAGAAGCTGCCGAGGATAGAGCCGGCGAAAAGAGCGAAGAGAACCCCGGCGGCGCCGAGAAAAGAACCCACGGCCATCATGAGTTTTACATCTCCGCCTCCCAGCGCCTCTTTTTTGAAGAGGGCTTTTCCAAAAACTGCCACCGCGTACATCGTCAGGAGACCGGAGATTATTCCCAAAAGGGAGGCAAAGGGAGATAAACCTCCCGGGAGGAGAGAGAGGATAAATCCGAGCGCCGTGAGGGGCAGGGTTATGCGGTCAGGCAGCCTGCCCGTGTCGATGTCTATGAAGGACAGGGCCACAAGACAGGTGATGAAGGGAAGGTAGATGAGGAAATCCACGCTCGCTCCCGTCTTGATATAGAGGGATAAAACCAGCAGGCCCGTGAGAAGTTCTACCAGGGGATACCTGGGTGATATGCTGGCGCCACAGTACCTGCATTTGCCCCTGAGCAGCATGTAAGAAAGAAGGGGAATGTTGTCGAGGGGACTCAACCTGTGCCCACATGAAGGACAATGGGATGGGGGATAGACGATGGACATCCCCCGCGGAATCCTGTATATGCACACGTTCAGGAAACTGCCCAGGACAAGTCCCAGCACAAAGGCAAAGGCGGCGAACATGAATTGGTATATACTGCTTCTCGAGGATCATTTCAACCTCTTGAAGCTCCTGCTGTCAGGGACTTTTCAAGGGACTTGCATAAAGTTTGCATTGCCTTTATTTTAAAGAAGCGCGGAATTCTGGAAAAATATCCACAAGGGAGGTTTTAGCATGATGTTTTTGAAGGGCCTGTTATATTTGAACCTGGTGTGGTACATAGGAATTCCCGGGGCCAATACCAGGGGAGTGAAAGACGCGGTTCCCTTTTCTCTGGTCGAAAAGGTGGCTGTGGAAGAAGCCCGTGCCCTGTGGAACACCGATGCCTATGGTCCCGTAATACCCTATGTGGACTTTGAGGGCAACATCGCTGCCTATCTTTTTACCTTTAAGATAGGCAGCTCCGTATTCCCTCCGGTCAGCGAGATAGAAAGAGAAAGGGCCGATGCGGAGTTGCTCATCGAGCGGGCAAGAGCTGAAGGCGATCGCGATCTATTGAACAGGGCTCTTTCGCTTTACTTCGGCTATGAGAGATACGGGAGTATAGTGGTCGGAGCCAGGTACAGCCGTCCGCCTGTGATAGAAAGAGGAGCTCTACTTCCCAGGTATTACACCGTCGGCAAAAAGGCTTTGAGAAAGGCCGAGGAATACCTGGGCGAGGAGGCAGTGTTGACGAGGATATACTATGTGGGCCCCCCCGATAAGTGGTACGAATTCAAAGGCAGAAGCGGACGGAGTGTCATAGTGGATCCTTTCTCTCTCAAGGTTTATCCTGCGGAGAAACTGCAGGAGTTCAGGCCCAGCAAGAAGGGTCTCTCGGAGTATGCTGCTCTGATGAGGCAGAGGTGGGAGGTGATGGAGAGGTCCGACGCAGGGGAGCTCCTTAAATCGATGGACAGCGGTTACATTCCCGGGGTTCCCTTTTACATCTGGAGCTATGGATGTTCTCCGACAACTTCAGCCATGCTCATGGGGTATTGGGACTCCAGGGGTTACGGGAGGCTGGTTGATTATTATTTCGACCATTGGGACGTGGCGAGCAATGAGCTCGTCGAGAACGTGCCCAACGTTCAGCTTGAGCTTGCCCTCTGGATGTTCACCGATACACTTACTGGAGGTACCTCCATATACAATATCCCTTACGGCCACACATACGTGGCCAATACCCTCAACGGCTATCTCTTCGGAGCCCAGGTTTCTCCC
>Ga0190304_1001013_pt1 | contig 12826 bp, 21 predicted proteins | sample 48700712_MG_FD_161670 | JGI IMG/M metagenome (GOLD analysis project Ga0190304, IMG submission 161670) | Hydrothermal vent sediment bacterial communities from Southern Trench, Guaymas Basin, Mexico - 4870-07-1--2_MG | ecosystem: Environmental > Aquatic > Marine > Hydrothermal vents > Sediment ... | reverse complement strand
TAATTTTATGATTATTACAAGTAAAGGAACAGATGAATATAACAGATTCAAAAATCTTGAAAGTAATAAAAAACGAGAGAAATATATTAATGCCGCTTGTTCTACAAGTGTTCTAATTCCATATAAAGAGACAGTAAAAGCTTTATTAAGTGATATTAATACCGCTAAAATTAATAATCAAAATTGGATTACTTATACTTATAGTAATAATAAATTAAAAGAAATTATAAAAGTATTAGATATACCAACTGATGAACTTTTGCTTCCTGCTATTTGTTGGATAGAATATCTTTTAAAAAAAACAAAAATTAATTTTTTTATAAATATGTAAGGTTTAGATTTTATATAGAGAAAAAAAATAAAGGGAAAAATATGAAAGATCATTTGAAAAGAATGTACCCAAATGAGCAATTAAGACCTGTGTATGAATATGATGATGGAATTATTGTGGTTTTAATTTCTATAGATTCTTATACTACAAAAGAAGAAGGGAGGAGAATGGCAGATAAGGCAAGAGCATCAATACTAAAGAGTTTAACTAAAAATATATAAAAGGAGAAAAATTATGAAAAATATAAAAAGATAATTATATTAAATAAATAAAAAAAATAAAAAAAAGTAAATAATAAGATTTAATTCTTATTATAATAAAAGGAAAATAAAATGAAAAAAAGTTTTTTAAAAAAAATCATGGTCTTTTTACTTATTTTAGTAATAGCTGGTGGAAGTATTTTTGCTTCTAAGACTTCTGCAATACTTAAATTAACTGGTACTATTGAGAAGGTTTTTGCTTTAAATGTTACTGAGGCCTCTATTTTTGAAATTAATCCTAGTTTAGGTTTTACAAAAGAGTCTATTTCAACTGGTACATATTATTCTAACAATTTAAGTGGTTTTACTGTTGCAGTTTCTTCAGTAAATGGTGGCTTAAAGAATGGGGAGAATATTATACCATATACTTTATATCTTGATGATGATCTTACTGGTATCTTAATTAGTACAGTAACTTCTTCTAATCCATATATTTTTATTGAAACTAATGCTCCTTCGACTGCAAGTGAAACTTTTAATATTGAAATATCTGTAGCAGCAGTAAATGAAAATGCGCTTTGGCCAGCTGGTACATATAAAGATAAATTAAGATTTACTCTTACTAATAAATAGTTAAAAAGCCTAAGTGATGGAATTGGCATACATGCTAGGTTTAGAACCTAGTGTTGAAAAACATACGAGTTCAAGTCTCGTCTTAGGCAAATAAAAATACTTTTTAAAAGGGAAAAAATGAAAAAATATTTTTTAAAAAAAGCATTATTCTTAAATGGTTTTAAATTTCCTGTAGGAACTGCATTAAATGGTTCAAAAGTAAGTAATAATAAATATGGAGCATCTACAGTTTTAGTTGAACTTAATTCTATGATTTTTAGAATAAGAAAAAAAAATTTAATTGAGTTTAATAAAGGGGATGCTCATACTTCAAGAGCTTTTCGAATAAAACCAAAAAAATTGACAAAAAATCTTAAAAATGATATAATTAGGTATAAGAAAAAATAAAAAAAGTTTTAGATAATATAAAAGGAATTATTTTTAATGAATACACAAAAAAAACAATTTAATGGAAAATTTGAAACAAATTTAAGAAATTATTTTAAAAATGATATAGAAGGGTATATTAAATATTTAGAAGAACTTCTTTCTTGGAAATCAGGTAGTGAACTACCTTTAAAAGATGGATATTATCTTGTTCGTTATGAAAAAGATAATTCTTTAGAAATAAATTGTTTTTTTGAATTAGGATATTTTTTTGAAGGAAAATGGCTTAATGATCGTTTAGTAATGAATTGGTTATATGTATCTACATATTCTTTTTTACCAGAGGTAAAAAATGGAAAATAAAAATTTATTGAATTAGTAAAAGATGTAAATGCTTTTAAAAATAAATCTCAAAAAGAAAAAAGGAATATTATGAAAAAAGTAAAAGCAATTGAAATTATAAATGCTACTTCAAAAGATTGGTATTATGAAATAGCTGGCAAAGGGTGTGTGTTTAATATAAATAAAGAGGTAGGAAATTTTTATTTTATAACTCTTGGAAAAAATGAGTTTGCTGTTTATAAAAAACATACTAAAATTGTTGAATATTGTGAGCAACCTTATAGCGAACGTCAAGCTGAATGGGTAAAATTAAATAAAATAAAAATTGGAAGTAGAGTAAAAGATAAGTATAATCCAAATATTGATGAATTTTTCATTATAGAAGAAATTAATGAAAATTATATTATGCTTAAAGATTGCCCAGCGGCTATATCTTATTTTGCTCTTGAGCCTATTATAGAAAAATATCAACCATGGAAAACTTTAGAAGATAAAATAGCTCTTGTAGGTAAATTAGTAAGGTCAAAAATTGATTATTCTGAGGTGTTTTTAGTTACAGGTGCAAGTACTAAAGGCCTTTACATTTGTGGGGAATTTTGTGATAAAAAAAAGGTATCTGATACTTATGAATTTCTTGACAGAATCTAATATTAAGTTTATTAAAAAAAGAATGGCGACCATGTAAGACTATAAAAGAACGGCTTAATTTTGTTGGAAAAAAAATAAGAGAAAAAAATAATCATGAAAATATTAATATAATTATAGGTGCCCATAATAATGGGTTTGATTTAGTAAGTATTACAAATAGTAATAAAACAGTATTTGAAACTTACGAACTTTTTAATGATTCACCTATTGGAATTAATGAATTAAAGGAGATATTAGATTGAAAGAAAATGAGACTTTAAAAACTACTTTAGAAACATACCCTAGTTTTAATTTAAGGGAAAATTTAGCAGAAAGAATTAGAACAAGTATTGATGAATCTAATTTAGAACATTCCAGTTTTAAAGATGTTCCTGCTACCTTAAACAAGGAATTTGATTGGGAGCCTAATTCTGAAGAGCGTTTTTTTTGGGCTGAAATATTCCCAGCTAGTTTAAAAAGAATAATTAAAAAAGACATAAAAACAAAAAAATTAAAAAAAGATTTTAGGAAAGAAACAGGAATAATAGCAAAAAAAATTAAAATTATACATGTTAAACCTGATTATTGGTACTATAATTTAGCAGGTTGCATATTCGATGTTATTAAAGAAACTAAAGATGATTATTATGTAGTTATTGGTGGTGCTAATAATGAGTTCTATATTAATAAAAATGATGCTGAAGTTATTAAATGGACAGAAAAAAACGATATAAAAATTGGAGATAAAGTTAAAATTATTTATGGTTCTAAACAGCCTAAGTATGGATTTGAATATTCTCCCGATAAAATATATGAAGTAAGCGAAGTTAACACAAATTATATTGATATTTCTACAACTTATATAGGAGTTAAGGATGTTCCTGTTCTCTTTCCCCTCTCTATGATTGAATTAATAAAAAATGGATATCGACCATGTAAAACAATAGAAGAAAAGTTGCTTTTTATTGGGAAAAAGGTGAGAAGGAAAAGTGACGGAGCAATGAAGGGGATGATCACAGGGATGTACGACAATGGTTTCAGGCTTGGAAGCGATGGAATTATATATGTTGATAGCAAAGAATTCCTCGAAAATTACGAGCTTCTCGACAGCTCGCCTATTGGAGTTAAATTATAAGAATTTATTAATGAAAGATAAACAAATTAGAGTATTATTAAGTAATGAATATACCTGTATTATTGAATTTAGAAAATATGAAACTTATAATAATATTTTAGCTACATGGATTCAAATCCATATAGCTAAAAGAAGTGCTAAAAAAAGATATTTTAAAAATAAAGTAAACAACATGTACCATTATGGTGGAGGTACTTTACAAGATATAACAAAAATAGCAATTGTTGTGAAAGATTATTTAAATAAAGAACAACCTAAATATATAGTAATATCAGCTTATCCTGATTTAAAATATAAGCAAAGAGAATGTATATATTCACAGTTTATGAAGAAAAATGAATATGTATTTATGTTTTATGATAAAGATGAAAATGGATGTAAAACATCTGCAATGGTTTATAAAAAATTATAAATAGTTTAAGAAAAATAAAGGAAATTATAAATTGAAAACAAGATATATTGATTATAAAGCACCAGATGATATTGATGAAATATTTATTATAGAGAAAGAAAAACAAATTGAGGTTCTAAGAAATCAATTAAAAGACCTAAAAAGAGGTTGGTTATTAACAATGGAAATAGAAGAGAAAAAATCATGGAAGAATTAAAAAGAATAGACAATTTTTTAGATAAATTATCTTCTAAAGAATTAGTTGAAATATTAGATCGCAATGGGTATGGAAAAGTAGGCGCTCCTCTTGAAAATTCTATATTAAATGATTTAAAGAAAAAAAACAAAGAATTATTAGAAGTTTTAGAAGCACTTATTATAAGTATAGAACCAAGAATACAAGATTATGGAAATTATATGAAACATCATCCATTATATGAAGAATGGAAAGATGCTAAAGAGGTTCTCACTAAATATAAAAAAGAGACTATTAATAATGTAGCAGAAATTGATGTTAATGGAGATATTTCTTGAAAGACAAAAAAATGAAGATGAGAACAGCAGGTGAATGGGCAAATTTTACAGGATGTTTTACAGTTAAAGATGTTTATGGAAATTTAAAATTTTATACTGAACCTCCACAATTAATATTAATTGAGTCTAGTGAGTGTCCTAAAAACTATTTTTCTGCAAAATTAGAATGGGATGATAAAAATTGGGCTGGACTTAGTTTAAATAAAGGATTATTTATACCATTTGAAGGAGATTGGAGAGATTGTATATTTATGCCATCATTAGAAATAGAAGAGGTTTAATTATGAAAAATATTTTATATAAAAGAGATAGTAAAAAATGGCTATAAAGAAAAGGGAAAAAATGGGAGAATATTTGCTTAAAATAAAAAAAGTATTTAATAATGCGTTTAGGGTCTCTAAATGGATTAAGTCCAGTCATATTGAAAATATTTCTTTAAATAAAGCAATTGTTAGTGATACTTGGCATTATTTTAAGAACCTTAGACAATATACAGGCTTTCATGATAAAAATGGTAAAAAAATATTTAAAGGTGAGATTCTTGAATGGATTGATACACGAAAAAGAAACAATAAAAGAAATTGCACAGGAATTGTAGAATGGAATGGTGTTATAGGACTTTGGGAAGTTAAAAATAATAAAATGCATATCTATGATTTTTTATGCCATGTATATAATTCTTCAAACATTATTGGTACTTATTTTGATAATCCTAAGCCATTGAAAGAGTTAAAAGAAGAATGAAATAAAGATAACTTTTAAAAAAAATATATATAAAGAAGAAAAATATGAAAATTAAAATTATTACACAAATAGATAAAGAAGATTATTATAATGCTATGCAAATTATTATTGATGATGAAGAAGTTTTTCATGTATATGATGGAGAACCAGAAGATTCAAACCTTAGTCGTAATTTTAATGATGTTTATAAAATTCCTGATTTGTTACAAAAAGCTTATAATGCAGGGGTAAAAGGCATACCTTTTAAAATAGTAAAGTATTAATTAATTAGAATTAAAGAAATAAACTACTCATTTTTATAAAATCAATAAATAAAAATTATTGACAAAAAAATTTAAAAATGGTATAATTAAGTATAAGAAAAGTTAAGAAATACAAAAAAAAATTAAGAAGGGGAAAAATGAAAGAAGAAGCTCAAAACACAAAGAATAAACTAATATATAAAAAACTTGTAAAAAATTATTGGGGACTTACAGAAGAAGCTTATCTTGAATTTAAAGATAAGTTATTATATGGTAGAGAAATAGCTAAAGAGTACAAACATCTTATTAAAGACTCTCCAGATTTAAGAGCAAGATTTCCCCTTGAAAAAGAAGATTATATTAGTTATAATGATAAAAATGAAGATATTTCTTGGAGAATGTTTAAAAAATTTTTAAAACCTTTAATTACTGGGACACAAAAAGAAATTAATTCAATTTCTTATTCTAATTTTATTAGTAATAAAATAACATATAAAAAAAATCAAGTAAAACTTATAAAACTTGCTTGTACAAGTTTAAATAAAATAATTGATAATCTTTATGATTTTGAAAATGATTGTTATAAACAAGATATTAAAATAAAAGAAAATTTAGGAATTAAATTTCTTCTTAATTTTGTTGATGATATTGAAGATTTAACTTTTCAAACTAGTAGAACCATAGTAAAATTACGTGAAGTAAGAAAAGATTTAAGAGCTTTTATTGAAAATAATACTAATGGAATTTTTTCTACTTATTGGCTTTCTGAAGTTGGATATTCTACAAAAGTAGGGTTTTTCTTTATTTCAGAAAAGAAAAATAAAGAAGTTCTTTTTTCTAATTTTCAAGAAATGAAAAAATTTTTTAATGATTATTTCCAAAAAATTGTTGAAATAATTGGTAAGTATAAAAAAACTGCTAATAAAAAATATGAACTTGTTGTTTCTCTTAACCCAGTTGATTGGCTTTTAGCTTCAACATCAGAATCTTGGAGTAGTTGCCTTTCATTAGAATCTAATTATTTTTATTGGATAGGATTACCTGCACTTATAAATGATAAAAATAGAGCATTAATTTATATTACAGACGGCAAAAAGAAAAAATATAAAAATATAATTATTGATAGATTTATAACTAGAAGCTGGCTTCTTACTGCTCGTAATAAAAAGACTTCTGAAGTTATAATTGATATGGTAAAAGAATATCCTAATGAATTTAATCTTGATAAAATTGTAACAAAGTTAAAGATTTTTAAAAATAGAGTGGTTGTTACTAATGATTTAGAGTCTGTAGAAAGAAAAAATTTAGTTGGAAGATATTATGTTAAAGCTTTAAATTTTGGTGGTGAATATTATGATTATTTTACTTCTATATATCTTGATTCTAACCAACTTGTTTTAGCAAAAAAGAATAAAGCCAAAAATAATATTGGTAAATACTTTTTTTATAATTATAGAAAAAATTGTTGTATAAATAGTTGGGGTATAAAACCAAATTCAGCAAAAAAAATATATTTTGGTGATTTGTGTTTAGATTATAATGGACTTGATAATGTTATAAAGAATGAAATACATCAACTTTCTGATGTATTTTCTTATTAAAAAAATAAAAATTAAAAAAGCACCATAATTAATTATGGTGCTTTTTTTTCTTAATCTTCTGAAATTATAGTTCCAGGACTTAAAAATTTAATGCCAAGTTCAATTCTTTCAATTGTCCCAACAGGAATTACTGTTACAATACCAGACATAATACCTTGAGCAATTAAGCTTTCCGTATTAGTATCCCCATCAATTTGTACAAAATAATCTGAAAGTCCGCCTTGAGAAGCTACACTTTGAAGAATATCATTTATAGCTAATGAAGCTTTATTCCAAGAAGCTGGAGTATGTGGTTCAAAAACTATTCCTTCCATAGCTTTTCTAATAAGTTTTTTAATATAAATAATTGTTCTTCTTGCAGATATTCTATTTACTGCACTATTTCCTCTATAAGTAGTTTTTTGACCATATACTATAATACCTTTAGAATTAAATTCTACAATTGGGTTAACAGCGTTAGGGTCTCCGTAAAGGACTTCTCTTTGAGCAAATGAAGGAGATGTTTCAATATCACTAGAAATTAATTTACCTCTTGTTTCACCAGCAGGAGCAGACCAAGGACCAGTATTATTATCAGCTGTTAAATAAGTTTCAGCAAGAAAAACTGAGCCAGGTACCCAAGTATATTCCTTTTCTTTAGGATTATAATCTTTTAACCAAGGCCAATAAGTAGCAGTAAAACTATTATTAAGAGCAGAAGTTCTGCCATGTTCTCCAATTCCATTATGCCAATCAGTAACTTGATCATAAGTTAATCCTATAGGAGGGTCTACTATATAGATAAAATCTTGCCTTTGAGAACTATTAGCTAAAGTAATAGCCGCATCTTGAACAGCTTGAGACTGAATATCGGGTGTAATAAGAATATGAAAATCAAATAATTCAGGATTAGCAAGATAACTATCTATACCAAGTGCTGCAATAAATAAACTGTCTTCATCATCTAATGAAGTTGGAATTCCATTTGTTCCACCAGCTAAAACAAATTCACCATTTTCTAATACAATAGCTCCTGATGCATTTACATCATTTGCTGTTACTGAAATATATTCAGACCCTCCATTATCTATACTTTTATTAATAACATCTACAAAGTATGTATCTTCGTTTGTATCAAGAGATACATTATTAAATGTTTCAACTATAGCTGAATTATAATATACCTCTATAGTATGAATAACATTACTAGTAACAGGGTCTATATAGCTTGTTTTTTTTACAGAAATTTCGTTTCCAGCTTCTCCAGTTTCTTGAGCGGTAAAAGTAATTGTGTCTTTAGGAGCAACAGCAATACTTGTTGTAAATAATGCACCAAAATCAACACTTAAGTTTGTAATACTAATTGTTCCATCATATTCATCTGAAGTAACTCTAATTAAATTAGTACTTGAGTTTACTGCACAAGTAGCTCCAGTAAGTTCAGCATCAATTAAAGCAGCTATTTCTGTAAGTGTTTTTTCTCCATCAGCAACTATTGTTATTGTAGAAGCTCCAGCTCCATTAACAGCAATATCAAATGTATAAGTTTCACTACTTGAAAAAATTGTTGCACTTGTAGGTGTAGAAAATTCTTGATAACCAGGCTGAGAAAGTACAATTGTAGCTTCAACTGCTGTATCATCAGCTACTCGTTGATAAATAATTTTATTTGTTTGATTAAATGCTCTATAAGCAGCTAAATGCCCAAGAGGTGATTCGCTAGGTATAGTACCAAATGTTTTAATAAATTCATTTTTAGAAGTTATCATTTGGGGCTTATCAGTAGGCCCCTTAGTTCCATATCCTATAATAGCCAATACAGTTTGTGAATTAGTTACTGTATAACTTGATTTATCTATTTCTTTAATAGTAATAGAAGGTGATTTAGCCATATATTTTCCTCCAATAATTTTTACATATTTATATACTATTATCTTTACAATAACAGAAAACGCTTTTTTAAGTAAAGTTAATGCATCTTTCTTACTTTTATAAATCCTCGTTTTTGCAAGTTTTTAATTTGAGCGTTTAAAGTTTCTACAAATATAATATTACTTTTATATTTTCTTGAGCCCATTCGATATGACTTTTCATTAAATATTATTCTGATTGGTTGAAAAGTTTTATTTGTAATTTTATACATATAATTTTCCTATAATTAAAAAAAAGTTCTATAATTTTAAAATATTAATCTCTCATAAAGATTTATAAACTTTTTTAAATTTTTTTTATAAAATTTCTCCGTTAATTTGATTAATAACATAATCTAAAGAAACGTTTTGAATTTCTTGAATTTCTTGAACCTGAAGTGGCAAATACGCTCGCTCTATAACAAAATTAATTCTTCCCCTTCGTACAGTATCCTCTGTCCCTGAAGGAGAAAGTTCTGTTTCATTTACTGGAGAATTAGCCCATATTTCTGCCCATTGTCCATCCACTTTAGTAACAGCTTTTTTATTCTTATGAGCTTTTGATATTAGTTGAAAAAACAGTATATCTAATTCATCTTGAGTTCTAGTAAAGAATGTAGCTGAATAAGTTAATTTATAAATAAGCGGTGCAAAAACTTTAATAAATTTTTCTACTCCATTTTCTATAATACGTTTATTTTCTGTTACAAATCCTAAATTATTTTCTCCTTCAATATATTCCATTTCTTCAAGATGAAAATTTATATTAGGGCTTAATGTACCACCATTAAAAGTTGGGTATATATATTCTGCCCAAGCTCTATCAGGAGTACTATACACTACAGTAACATTATTATCACGTGGATATCTATGAAGAAATACAGATTTTTGTATCCATTTTCCAAGTGCTACTGAATAATTTTTAAAAAAACTATGCTCTATTGCTCCTACTGCCATATTATCCTACTATATATGTTGTTAAAATACTATTAGGTGGTATTCGTATAAATTCACCTTTTTTCTTTCTTATAATACCGCCATGAGCTAATACCATAATTATATTTTGCCCTTTAGTATCTAAACCATCTACTAAATCTATAGAGAGTTTTAATCCCTCTTCTTCACTTAACTTTACCGAAAAATTTTTAATAATATTATCATAACCTATAGATAAAGAGCTTTCTATTTCTTTTTTTACAAATTCAAAATGCTTATATACTGCTTTATGAACTTTTTCTGCTATTTTATCTTTATGTACTTCTACTATATTCATTTTTTTCCTTAAGATTTTTCTTTTTGCTTACCTGAATTATTTTAGTTTCATCAAAATTATCTGGAGCATAAAGTACACTACCTATAATATTATTTCCTAATTTTAATAATTTCCCTTTATCAGCTTTAATTGTTTTCATATATTTTCCTTTTAAAAAAAGTGGTAAAACTATACTAAAAAATTTTTTTTGTTTACCACAGCTTCAAGAAACCATTTTTCAGGTTAATTTTTATACTTTTTATTTCTTTTTTAAAAATTTTCTGATGTATTATATATATTATTAAAATTTATATCTTCAAGACTAGGAGAAGGCACAGATTGAATATCTATACTTTGTTTAGGAGTAATTATTTTTTGTTCTTCTGAAATAGAAAGTTTAAGTTGTACTTTATCAGAAAATCCTAATTGATGCTCTTTTATTTGTTTTGTATAATTACTTGGTAGTATGGCTTCATCAAGTGTTCGTAAATTGCCTGATAAAGTAAATGTAGCATATTCCCACCCAAAATCATCTGTAGGTATATTTTGAGAAACTTCATATAATCTCCATTTATTTGTTAAAATAAGGTCTCCTTTTTCTATTACATCACTAATATGTGAATATGTAGCATCAGGAGAATAAAAATGTAATGTGGCATTATAAAATCGTGTTTCATCAAAATTTATAATATTTATACTTGCGTCATTGTCTCCCGAAAATACAGCAGAAAAATTAGTAACACCATTAATAGCACTTACTAGTTTTTTAGTAGTCCTATAATTACTTTCGGTTAAATTAAAAGTTGCTACTATTTCATCATTTTCTTTTAAGAATAAAAAATCTTGTGATTTTATTGCTGTAGGATTTTCATTTCCTGAATAAGAAACAAAAATATCAGAAACGCTTCTTTTTTTTAATTCTCTAATAATATTTACCATATTTTCAAAATTTAATACAAACTTCATTTCTTCTTCTGTTTCGAGATAAGGCATAGAGCCTAATCCAAGAAGTTGATTATAAGGATTAGTAAAATGATGAGCACGAATATTAAATGGAGGAAGATATTGCCTACTTGATGCTACTTCTCCATAAAATGTATCTACCTCTGTTCTTTCTTTATTAAGCTTAAAAACCTTTACTATTGGAGCTACTAATTCCATATAATGTTTATTTATATAGCTAATCCAATTTTGTGAATTGCCGTTTTTTAATTCATCATAATAATTAAAGCTCATTTCTTGAACTCTCTATATATTTTTCTATACTTCGTTTACTATTAACTTCTATTGCCTTAGCAATTTTTTGACCAAGAATTTTTTTAATTGCTTGATATGTTTCATTCCCTGGAGAAGTAACATATAATGGAGGTTGCTTATATGATTTAAGAATTTTTTGAATAATAGCAAGTTTTATTTCTGGATTTTCTCTTACAACTTCTGGCTTATTATTAAATAATTCAAAAGCTAAATCAGAATTTTTATTTTCTATTGCAGAATAAATATCTTTTAATAATTCTTCATATCGTTTATATATTTTTTCTACATCATTCATAACTTTAATAACTTCAGGAGAAGATTTTATTTCTTTACTTATACTAGAAGCATCAAGTTTTTTCTTTTTTCTGTTTTTAAAAAATCCTAGTATCTTTGTTATCCCCTTTTTTGCATAAGTTCCTGCTAAAAAAGCAAGAACAGCACTTTGTGTAAGAAATAATTCTGATATTACTTCATTCAATTCTTCTTCTTTTAAATATTCTTTATCTTCATAAAAATTTGTAAAATTTTTCATTATAATTCTCCTTGATAAATCTTTCGTATTTTTTGTATTGTATCAGCATCATCTTTAAAAGCTTTTATAAGTTTTATATAAAATTCTTTTGTAGTAATACTATAAGGTTTATAACCTTCATATAAGCCACTTGATTGTAATAAATAGTCTAATGCATCCTTGTTCCTAGGTTTTTGCGTCTTGGATGATTCTCGACGTTCTCCTGCTATTTCTCGTAGTTCTTCTTTACTTATTTTCATATTTATCCCCAAGTAAACCCTAATGGTTCAGATAAACTTTTTATAGTAGCAATAGTTTGCTCCATTTCTTCTTTCCCTTCTGCAATAAGTGCTTCTCCTCGTAAAGAAATCATTTCACTACCACCTGGAATAGAAGAACCAAAAGTAGAACGAATAGTTCCAAGTATTGTTTTAGCTTTTGCTAAAGCATATCCTTTAATTATAATATTAGTATTTATTTCATTTATTGAAACAGCACTTCTAAATCGAATTCCTACTTTCATAAAAACAGAAGGCTTAGGATGAATAAAAATTTTACCATTATAAAAATGCCAAGATGGATTAGTTCCCATAATATTATTAATATCTTGTTGAGCTGACATAGTAAGATAATAGTCACCAATCATATTACGTAATCCGCCTTGCTGTTGCATAAAAAACCATTGTAAATATATTTGGCCAATAATATCTGATCTCCCAGCATAATAAGTAAATGGGAAACGAGGTTTCATAATAATTTCTATAATATTAT
>Ga0190304_1001012_pt1 | contig 12848 bp, 12 predicted proteins | sample 48700712_MG_FD_161670 | JGI IMG/M metagenome (GOLD analysis project Ga0190304, IMG submission 161670) | Hydrothermal vent sediment bacterial communities from Southern Trench, Guaymas Basin, Mexico - 4870-07-1--2_MG | ecosystem: Environmental > Aquatic > Marine > Hydrothermal vents > Sediment ... | reverse complement strand
CAGAAGCCCTGCTGTCCCGTAATGTGCTGAAGAGGTTCTCCTCTGGCTCGCCGTTTCACCAGTTCTTTGAAACGAGACAATTCCCCTCCAGTCAGGGGGCGATGAAGGTCTAAGTAGAGGTCCAGCCGCCCTATCCCCAAGAGATGGGCCAGGAGTTCTTCGGCCTCCCTTCGGGGAGCCTCCGAGCCTTTGCCTTCCAAATACCCCTGGGTCCATTCCAGGAGCTTTTTGACTGTCCATCTCTCCAATCTTTTCGGGTCTTCCTTCAATGTTTTGGATCACCTCGATCTATTCAACCTAGCTCACTTCGCACACCTTGTTTAGTCTCTTCTTCCAGATTTCCCTGGCCTCTTTTCCCTTACCTTTGAAGCCTTGCCGCCCCATAAGACCGTAGGTGAGTCTTTTGCCCTCTTCCACGCCTGGCTGGTCAAAAGGATTGATCCCGTAAAGGTAGCCTGAGATGGCTGTAGCCATTTCATAGACCATGAAGAGCTTACCCAGCGTCTTTTCATCCACCCGGGGCAGGGTGACCACGATGGAGGGCACCCCGTTTTTAGCCAGGGCCGAAGCTGTTCCTATGAGCTCACTGTTTAGCAGTTCTCCCAAGGTGTGTCCTCCCAAGTATGAAAGGGAGGGTTTCTCGGGGTAGAGGGAGGGGATCTCTACCTCCTTGGCAAACTCTTCCACGTGGAGGAAGGTGACGATCTTGTCTTTGGGGCCTTCGTTGTAAAGCTGGATTTGGGAGTGTTGGTCCACGGCCCCCACGGCCTTTATAGGGGTTTGGCCTTGACCTTCCTTCCCCAGGCTCTCTGCCCAAAGCTGGCGATACCAATCGGCGAAAGTTGCCAGTCCCTCATGGTAGGCCATCATTACAGAGATCCTTCTATCGTCCAAGGTGTGGTGGAGGTAGTGGAGGGCGGCGATAACCCAGGCGGGATTGGTTTCCAGGCTTCTGGTTTTGCAGGCCTCCAGGGCTCGGGCTGCCCCCGCTAGGAGGGCTTTCACGTCTAGACCCAGCACGGCAGCGGGTAACAGCCCCACGGCAGATAAGACGGAGAAGCGGCCTCCCACGTTTGGAGGGACTTCCAGGGCTTGGTATCCTTCTTCCCTGGCCAGTTCTCTTAAGGCTCCTATCTCTGGGTCTGTGATGAAGACCACCTGCCTTCTGACTAGGTTCCTTCCAACAGTTGACTTCAGCACTTCTAGCGTTACCAGGAAGTTGGCCATGGACTCTGCTGTGGAGCCTGATTTGGACACCACGCAGAAGCAAGTCCTTGCAGAGTCTATTTCCTCCAAAATTTCCACCGTCTTCACGGGATCCACGTTGTCCAGTACGTGGAAAGTGGGTCCTCCTCTGTGGGGATTGGAGTTGTAGAGAGGACCTTTCAGAGCGTGGAAGAGGGTTTCTGATCCCAAGGATGATCCACCGATTCCAATAAGAACGAAGTGCTTGAATCTCTCTTTCAGTTTTTTTCCTATCTCGAGGGCAGGACTAGGGTCTTGGAAGGGCAATTCCATGAAGCCCACTTCCCCCTTTTCTGCCAAACCTTCCAGCCAGTCCTGGGCCCTCTCCAATCGGCAAGAAAAATCTTCCAGTGCCTTTCCTGAGACCTTTCCATGTCTTAGACTCTCTCGTAGAGCTAAACCATAGGATATTTTCATAAATCCCCCCTGTTGTTGGCAGTGCTTTTGGGATTTTATGGTTCATACTCAACTTTGACACCTGGCACGAAAGAAATCGGCCTATAGAGCCAATTTACACCCTCTCCAACTTCGGGGGCAGGTCTTGAATTTGGTAATTTCTTTGGACCTTCTGAAGGCCTTGCTGACCGTCGAATAGTGCAGGCCGAGAAACTCCCCCACCTCTCTCAGCGTGTACCCGTGGTCATTGACAGCCTGATAGATGAGGGCATTCCTGGTTTCCTTGTCTTTTCCGGCCTTTGAGAAGAGCTGCTCCAAAGGTGGTCTGGTCGCCAGGCGCTGACTTTTAGGTATTTCCTTGTCTGCCAGTTTTCCTTCTAAACGTGGCTTGAGCTTCTCCACAAAACCTTCACTACCCAGGAATACGCCACTCTCCAGCTTCTCCCAGAGCTTCACGCCTTTTCCCTCAGCCACAAAGCTTCTGTAGGCTTTTTGGGCTCCTGGCTGCCTCTCCGAGAATTGGCCTAAAATCCAATCTACCGTCAGAAAGGGTGGAGGATCTTCCTCGCCAACAGTGGCACGATAGCTGCTCCACTTCCAATCCCCAGGATGAGAAACAAGACCAGCCCTCACCGGATTCAGCACCACATACCTGGCAAGCTCAAGAAGGTAACTCTCCTTCTCCACCAAAACAGCCTTGTATCTGCCTTGAAAAAGGTGTCCGACACGACCATGCCTTCGGTTGAAAACTTGGGTGTACACCCCGTTTAGCTGCCTCATGCCTCTGGAAAGATTAGCCTCAGGAGTCTCTGCGACGAGGTGGTAATGATTGTCCATAAGGCAATAGGCGTGGCAAATCCACCGGTATCTCCCCACGACGTTTGCAAGGGTATCGAGAAAATCACTCCGATCCTTATCACTAATAAAAATGGGCTGTCTGGCGCTGCCCCTGGAGGTGACGTAATAGAGGGCTCCTTCAAATTCTATCCTCAATGGCCTTGCCATGGTTTGTAATTATCACATAAAATTACCAAAATCAAGACCTGACCCCCTTCATGACCCCCACTGGCGGCATATAACGAAGATGCCTTCAGAACCCTTTACCATATCATAGGCAAACCCCATCTAGCCAAGGATCCTCGCTTTTCTTCGTGGTCTGCTCGGGTCCAGTTCGAGAACGAGAAGGCCCTTCAAGCCATTCTGGAGGAGTGGAGTACCCAGTACACCTCCCAGGAGATCTTTCAAATGGTGAACGCCTATATCCAGGACGTGAAAGGTCCCGGAGCCGCCGTGGTGGTGGGTCCCGTGAGCACCACCACAGAAGTTCTGAACGAAGAAAACTGGTGGAACAAGGGAGCCTTGCGAAAATTCAAGACTTCCGAGGGTGAGGTGGTCATCCAGAACTCTGTGCCACGCACGTCACTGACTCCTCCCAGGATCAAGTGGACCTGCAAAGAACCCGGCGCCGACAATGCCCACATTTACGCCAGGTCCCTGGGCTACGGAAAGGAAAAGCTTAAGGAATTGATGGAGAGGGAAATCATCTAGCCTCCTGGGTGATCCACCATTATCAGAAGTTCCCCCAGTTTTCTGGGTATTGGGAGAGCAAGTTCAATAAAAGCAGTGCATTTCTCTGGTCAGCAAGTGTAACACTCTGGATTCTGGGTTGTTTTCAACAAAATGGGGATACTTTTTGCACCTTATGATATGAACAGAAAGGCCTCCTGAGTATAAGGTTTCAGCAGAGTTATGAGATAGAAGATGTAAGGGTTTTGGGGTATACCGGGCTGCAAAACATGATGGTTACAGTGATGGCTGTGGCGTATTTTGCTATGGTGGTACTGGACAATGGGTCGAAGATGAGGGTGATGTTAGAGCACGTATATCGGATGGCCAAGAGGGTATTTGGAGTGCCCGATTTCAGGTACTATGCTATAGTAGATGGGATAATGGCTCTTTTGACAAGGCATCCGGGAAGGGTGAAAGGGATGGAAGGCAGGAGAAAGGATTTACAGCTCACATTAGGGTTGGTGCCCGGCGGCTGAAAAATTGGGGGAACTCCTTGGAAAGTGGGTATTGAAAAAAACTCCAGGGGTGGGATAATCTGATTCGCTCTGCTTGTTAACTTTGGGGACTCTAGGGAAGACGGAGGTTAGGTATGGTGAACAAGAAGGTTAAGCTGGCCATTGTGGGTGTAGGAAATTGTGCTTCCTCTCTCATCCAGGGCTTGTTCTATTACAAGGAGAAGGGTGAAGGTTCGGTCAACGGCCTCATGCACCCGGACATTGGTGGCTACCGTCCTTGGGACATCGAAGTGGTAGCGGCCTTTGACGTGGATGCCAGGAAGGTAGGGAAGGACGTGGCCCAGGCCATCTTTTCACCTCCCAATTGCACTACCGTCTTCTATCCCCAGGTGCCCGAGTTGGGCGTAGAGGTGATGATGGGACCGGTGTTGGACAGTGTGGCTTCCCATATGGCGGAGTACAGCCCGGAGGAGTCCTTTGTGGTGGCTGACACGGAGCCTGTGGACGTGGAGGAGGTACTTCGTGAGACCGGTGCCGAAGTGGTTGTCAACTATCTACCCGTGGGTTCGGAGGAGGCGGCGCGCTTCTATGCTAAAGCTGCCCTGAAGGCGGGCTGTGCTTTTGTCAACTGTATACCTGTTTTCATAGCATCCGATGAGGCCTGGGCCAAGAGGTTTGAAGAGGCAGGTGTACCTATCGTGGGAGACGATATCAAGTCTCAGGTGGGTGCCACCATTACCCATCGGGTGTTGGCCAAGCTCTTCTCCGATAGAGGAGTAGCCCTGGACAAGACCTACCAGTTGAACTTCGGGGGTAACACGGACTTTCTCAACATGCTAGAACGCAAAAGGCTCAAGACCAAGAAGGTCTCCAAGACCGAAGCAGTCCAGTCTTCCCTTAAGGAGCCTCTCTCCTCTCAAAACATCCATATAGGTCCCTCAGACTACGTGCCCTGGCTCAAGGACAACAAGATCTGCTACATACGCATGGAGGGTCGACTCTTTGGCGATGTGTCTATGTACCTAGAGTTGAAGCTTAGCGTGGAGGATTCTCCCAACTCTGCTGGGTGTGGCATTGATGCTATAAGGTGTGCCAAGCTGGCTTTGGACAGGGGTGTAGGTGGACCTCTCTACTCCATCTCTGCTTACACTATGAAGCATCCTCCCATCCAGTATCCCGATAACGATGCCAGAGAAATGGTGGAGGAGTTTATTGGAGGGGAAAGGGAGAGGTGACCCTTTCCTAGCTGTAGTTAGTGGAGGCAGGAGGGGGATGGTCCCCCTCAATTTTTGTCTTGGGAGCAGACAATGGCGTCCATAAGAACCATAGAGGAGATCAACGAGAAGATAGCACGGGGCGAGGCGGTGGTGGTCACCGCAGAGGAGATGGCCTCCATCGTCAGGGAGAAGGGGGTGGAAAGGGCTGCACGGGAGATTGACGTGGTGACCACTGGTACTTTTGCTCCTATGTGCTCTAGCGGTGCCTTTCTCAATTTGGGCCACCCCAAGCCCCGGATTAAGATAGAGAAGGCCTGGCTCAATGGTGTTCCTGTCTACGGAGGGGTGGCGGCGGTGGACATCTACATAGGGGCTACGGCCCTCCCTGAAGAGGACCCTAGAAATAAGGTTTATCCTGGCGAGTTCCGTTATGGGGGAGGCCATGTAATAGAGGATTTGATTGCCGGTAAGGACGTGATCCTCAAGGCTCAGGGCTACGGTACCGACTGTTATCCCAGGAGGGAGTTGGAGACTTGGATCAACCTGAAAAGTGTTAACCAGGCCTTCCTCTTTAATCCCAGGAACTGCTACCAGAACTATGCCTGCGCTGTGAATCTATCGGATCGGGTGATCTATACCTACATGGGGGTGCTGAAGCCCCACCTGGGCAATGCCAATTACTGCTCCGCTGCTCAGTTGAGTCCACTGCTCAACGACCCCTTCTATAGGGCTATTGGCGTGGGAACCAGGATCTTTTTGGGAGGCGGTGTGGGCTATGTGGTGGGTCCAGGGACCCAGCACGACCCTAACGTGGAGCGGAATGAGAAAGGGGTGGTGAGGGCTCCTGCCGGCACCCTGGCAGTCACCGGCGACATGAAGCAGATGGATCCCTTCTGGGTGAGGGGAGTGAGCATCCTGGGATACGGTGCCAGTCTGGCGGTGGGGATTGGCATTCCCATTCCCATCTTGGATGAAGAGATGGCGGCCTACACAGGTGTAAGCGACGACGACATCTCCACGGTGGTGATAGACTACGGGAGCGACTATCCCAGCGGTGAAGCTAAGGTATTGGGAGAGGTGACTTATGGGGAACTGAAGAGTGGGAGCATCCGCATCATGGGCAAGGAGGTGCCTACGGCGCCCCTTTCCAGTTATCCCATGGCCAGAAAGATCGCCAATATCCTCAAGGAGTGGATAGGAGCAGGGAGGTTTTTCCTGTCCAAACCAACCGAAACCCTGCCTGGTCCCGGGGAGGGTGAGCCCGCAAGGGGACTCACTGTTCGGCCCGTGAAGTAGGTGAAAGGTGAAGGGTTGAGGGTAGTGTCTCTGGTGGAGTGAGTCCTTGACCTGACGCTTTTTTTTGTGTGATAAGGTTTCAATCAACCGATTGATTGATGAATGCATGGCCGGGGAGACCAAGGAAAAGATTCTCAGAGCTGCCATGGAACTCTTTGCCTCCAAGGGCTTTGAGGCCGTGGGTATCCGGGAGATCGCCAAGAAGGCAGGGGTGAACAGCTCCCTCATCAGCTACTACTTTGGAGGAAAGGCCAATCTGTACCGGGAGGTCCTCTTCCTTCAGTACCATGAGCTCAGGGATTTCGTTTCCAGGGCTTCCTCAGTGGACGAAGAGGAGTTCCTGAAGGGTTTCGTCAGGATGCACGTGAGGGTCCTGAGGCGCAGGGGCAAGCTAGCCGCTCTCCTCATGCACAGGGAGCTGGTCATGGCATCGGGCTTTGGGGAGGAGCTCAGGGAACGCTTCCTGAAGGAGATCGGCAGCAGGATAATGGAGGTCCTCAAGAGGGCCATGGACAGGGGCATCTTAAAGGTCATGGACCCGGAGATCGCCCTGGGCTTTTTGATCCACACTGATGCCCTCTTCGCCGTGAGGTTTCCCCACCTGGAAGAAGAAGAGGCAGTCCGGCTGGCCTACCAGCTCTTCATGGAGGGGATGGATGTGAGATGAAAATGGTGGTCCTGGTTGTGGTCCTGGTTTCTCTCTTGCCCCTGGTTGTTAGCGTCCCTGCTGAGGGGTTAGGTCTTGAATTTAGCACTCCCAGGGCATCTGGGGGAGCGGAACACCAACACCAAGATTCAAGGCCTGACTCCAGTATGGAGCTGGCGGACTGCATCAAGGAGGCCCTAAAGCGCAGCCCTTACCTTCTCCAAGTCATGGCAGATTGGCAAGCGGAAAAACCACGAATGTTGGAGGAATTTTCCGGTTTTCTTCCACAACTTTCTCTGGAATATGACTTATCTAGGTCTGCTACGGAGCTGATACCTCCGTACTACCAGCACTATTCGGGGCTTCTTTTCACCTATAATCTTTTTCAGGGTGGGCAGACCACCTTTTCCTATCTGGCCGCTAGAAGAGACGTGGAAGTAGCCAGGGCCAAATACAGAGAGGCTGTTATCGAGACGGCCTATCGGGTGGTGGTGGCTTTTTATGATGCCCTGGAGAAAAAGGCCCTTTGGGAAGCGGCTCAGGACGACCTGAAAGACGCCCAAGTCAATCTGGACATGGCCCGAGCTCGCTTCGAAGAGGGGCTTTCTCCCTATGCCGATGTAATAAAGGCCAGGTCTTCTGTGGCCAATGCCCGGTTTAAGATGAGAGAGAGGGAATCCCTCTACTGGATCGCTCTGGGGAAGTTGAATCTGGAGATGGGACGTTCCATCACCTCTTCTCTGGATCTTCAGGGCAAATTAAAGGAGGTTTCGTGGGATGTGGATTTCTCAATGGCCAGGGAGGAGGGGTTCAGGTCTAATCCTCTCATAGAGGAGCTCCAAAAGCAAGTGGAGGCTCAGAAGTACCGGAGAAATAAGGTGTACGGAGAGTTTCTCCCTAGGCTGGACTTTCAGTGGAAGTACGGTTGGGTAGATGCTTCTTTCCCCGCCAATGACGTGAAGGAGTGGAGCTGGCAGCTCACACTTACATTGCCCCTCTTTTCGGGATTCGCCAGCAGAGCCCGGTTGGCTCGGACCAGGGCTCAGTTGGAAAGTTTAGTGTATCGCTTAGCCAGGGTGAAGCTGGAAGTGGAGCAGGCGGTGTGGAAGGCCTATCAGGAGTTGAAGAAGAGCGAGTCCAACGTGCATTCGGCCAAGGCCTACCTGGAGGATGCCGCTCATGATCTGAGGGTGACCAGGGGTAGATACGGAGAGGGTTTGGCCAACATGGTAGACCTCACCACGGCCCAGGCAACCCTTTCCGAAGCCCGGGCTCAATATATCTCCAGTCTGGCCGACTTGCAGAGATCTATGGCGGCTCTGGAGAAGGCCATGGGGAGGATACCTTATTTGGAGAGGAAATGGGAATGAAGAGATTCTGGTTGTTTTTGCTAATCCTTGCTCTTCTGGTTCCCGCCTGTGAGGGCAAGAAGAAGGTGAAGGAGATTCCCAAGGGCGTGGTCAAAGTGAAGAGGAGGACGGTGAGAAAGGTGGTGCTGGCCACGGGGGCGGTGAAACCCAAGGTGGGAGCTATGGTTAAGGTAGGTAGCCGCATTTCTGGTAAACTGGAGAAGCTTCTGGTTCAGGCGGGGGATCAGGTGAAGGAGGGGCAGCTCATTGCAGTGGTGGAGCATAAGGATCTTCAGGCCAGGGTGGAGAGGCTGGAGGCCACTTTGAGGGGGCTGCGTATCAGGAAGAGGAATGTGCTGGCCCAGACCTCCCAGCAGCTCAGGGAGCTGGAGGCTAAGCTTTCCCTTGCCCGTCTGGAGTTGAAGCGTCTCCGAACTCTATATGCCAAAAACTACGTCTCCCTGGACGCTGTGGACCAAGCCAAGAGGGATGTTAAGGTGTTGGAGGCCCAGCTCAATGCCACCAGGGAGAACTATGCCTCTTTAGAGGCCCAGTACGATCAGGATATAGCCCAGACCATGGCGGATTTGAAAGAGGCCAGGGTGAGACTTTCCTGGGCTTTCATCCATGCTCCTATATCGGGGACTGTGTCCAGTGTCACCACACAACAGGGGGAGACAGTGGTAGCGGGTCTCAACGCTCCCACCTTCATCACCATCATAAACCTGGCTCGTCTCCAGGTGGACGGTTTTGTGGACGAGACGGACATCGGCCAGGTGAAGTCAGGGCAGGATGTGACCTTCACCGTGGACGCCTTCCCCAGTAAGGTTTTTAGGGGCAGGGTAAACACTGTCTATCCTGGGGCCGTAGTGAGGGACAACGTAGTCTATTACGACGTGGCTGTGGAAGTCTTGGACCCCTACGTTGGATATCTCCGTCCTGAGATGACAGCCAATCTCACCATAATAGCGGGGGTGCGTAAAAACGCGCTGGCCGTGCCCGACAAGTCTCTGCGTATGGACATTCAGGGCAAGAGTTATGTGATGGTGAAAAGGGGTGAGAAATGGGAGAAGCGGTACGTGACTACGGGGTGGTCCAGCGATGGCTATACCCAGATCCTTGATGGACTGAGGGAAGGGGAAGAGGTGGGGGTGTGGTAGGGACCGTTCAAGGTTCTAGGTTCAAAGTTCAATGTTCAATGTTAGAGATCAAGTCTACGAGTAGGGAAAAGGACCTTGAACTTGGAACGTCGAACCTCGAACCGTCTTCGGGGAGGCCATGGCCAAGAAGATCATAGAGACGGTGGACCTCTGGAAGGAGTACACCCTGGGAGATCAGGTGATTCCCGTCCTTCGGGGCATAAATCTGGTGGTGGAAGAGGGTGAGTTTGTGGCCATCATGGGACCTTCAGGAGCTGGTAAGTCTACCCTTATGCATATCCTAGGTTGTCTGGATGTGCCCACCAGGGGCAAGTACGTTCTGGATGGCGAAGACGTCTCCCTCATGAATGACACCCATCTTTCCCAGGTGAGGAACCGCAAATTGGGCTTTGTCTTTCAGGCCTTCCATTTGGTCCCCTGGGCCACGGCTTTGGAGAATGTGATGCTCCCTTTCCTATATTCCGACCGTCCCCCCTGGGATGCCAAGCAGAGGGCCGTTGATGCCCTTACCAGGATGGGTATGGGGGATCGTTTGGGGCATAAACCCTCGGAACTCTCGGGAGGGCAACAGCAGAGGGTAGCTATAGCCAGGGCCATAGTGAACAATCCCTCCCTCCTCCTGGCCGACGAGCCCACGGGCAACCTGGACTCCGCCTCTAGCCAGGAGGTGATGGAGATTTTCCAGGAGATGAACAGGGAGGGGCGGACCATAGTCCTCATTACTCATGACCAGGAGGTGGCGGCTTACGCCTCCCGCCGGATAATCCTTAGGGATGGACGGATTCTAGAGGAGTGAGTTCAAGGTTCAGCGTTCAAGGTTCAGCGTTCAAGGTTCTGGGTTTTGTTTTTGCGGGATCATTAACTTCGAAAAGGAGCAGGGCAGGGATAGAATGGGGAAGGAGTCTCACGGTTTTCTCTTTCTTCCTCTAATCTCCCAGGTCTTCAAGGAGATGAGGGCATCGGTGCTGGGGGTCTTTTTTATGACCCTTGGGGTGGTCATATCCGTGGTGGCTATCACGGTGATAGCCTCTCTGGGAGAAGGTACCAGGATAAAGATCACGGAGGTTCTTAGGGAGGTCAACTTCGGTTCCAACGCCTTTATGATCTTCGCCGGGGGAGGCAAGTTCTTTGGCCCTGCCGAGACACGGAAAGATACTCTCACCATGGAGGACGTGGATGCCATAGCCCGTTTCGACTTTGTCCAGGGGGTATCTCCCGGTCAGTTTACCCGTCTCACCGTCTCTTGTGGGGGAAAGGCCCAAAGGACCCGCCTAAACGGTGTTCTCCCCCAATGGGCTCCCTTGGCCAATTGGAGAGTGGTGGAGGGACGCTTCATCACCTGGGAGGATATGAAAAGGAAGGCTAAGGTGGCGGTGTTGGGCTGGAAGACGGCTCGGGATCTCTTCGGCGACAAAGATCCTTTGGGGAGGTTCGTGAAGATTTCCGGTGTCCTCTTCCGGGTGGTGGGGGTCTTGGAGCGAAAGGGGGCAGTAGGGCGCCATCAGCTGGACGCCAGGGTGGTCATTCCCCTGTCCACGTGCCAGAGGCGTGTCCTCAATCGGGACTGGCTGGACATGGTGAAGGTGGTGTTGGTGCCCGGAACCGACGTCCATGAGGCCCGCAGGAAGGTGGCCGAGCTCTTGCGGGAACGCCACAAAATATATCCTCCCCATCCCGACGACTTCCGCATCATCACCCCGGAGCAGATCATCGCCTTTCTCACCAAGGCATCTCAGACCCTTACTCTTATGCTCCTCCTCATAGGGGCCATCGCCTTGGTGGTGAGCGGAATAGTCATCACCAACATCATGTTGGCCGTCATCACCGAGCGTCAGTCCATTATCGGCCTTCGCAGGGCATTGGGGGCTACCAAAAGGGATATTATGCTCCACTACTCCCTCTTTTCCCTCTTGGTCTCTTTGGTAGGTGGGCTTCTGGGTCTGGGGATAGGTTTGGTCCTGGCCAAACTCATCTCCCGTTTCTCTCCCATACCCGCCAGGGCCCCTTGGTATCTCCTGATGGCGGCTCCCCTCTTCGCCCTCTTCATAGGCGGAGTTTTTGGCATTCACCCTGCCCGCAGGGCCGCTGCCCTTCATCCCGTGGAGGTGCTCAAGTGATGAGGGCTTTGGTGAGGACGGCCTTGGGTGCCCTTTTGGCCCAGAAGAGGCGTTCTCTGCTGGCCACTACGGGGGTAGTAATAGGGGTCTGCGCCCTTATGGTCATGATCTCCGTGGGGGAAGGAGCCAAGAGGAAGGTGCTGAGGGAGTTTGAGTCCATGGGCCGGAACCTGTTGGTGGTCTCGGCGGGGAAGGTCTCTATTAGGGGAGGGCGTTTGATCCAGAGGGAGACAGCCACCACCCTAACCCGGGAGGATGCCCATGCCATAGAAGAGAGGGTGTCCGGCGTGGTGGCGGTGGCCCCCATTTACGATGGATTCACCTTGGTGGAACGAGGGAGGGTGGTGATTCGCACTAGGATCACGGGGACCACTCCCCGGTACCCTGAGATTCGTAATTTTTATCCTTCTCTGGGGCGTTTCTTCACTTGGGAGGAGCTGAAGGGGAGGATGAGGGTGGCCGTCTTGGGCCACGATGTGGCTCGGCGTTTATTCGGCGCCCTCAATCCTGTTGTGCAGGAGGTGAGAATAAGGCGTATACCCTTCAAAGTGGTGGGGGTAATGGAACCGAAAGGTGTAGACGCCAGCGGGGAGGATCAGGACGACCAGATTCTGATACCCATCACCACGGCCACCATAAGGGTCTTCCATGTCACTTACGTGAATGCCATTCTGGTGGAGGCCCGAACGGAGGAGGCCATCTCCATGGTTGCCCGGGGCATCACCCTCCTCCTCAGGGAACGTCACAGGCTTGAAGGGAGAAGCGACGACTTCACCGTCAGTCCCATGGAAGAGGTGATGAAACAGAAGGCCCAGGCGGCTTCCATCTTTGCCGTGCTGGTGGCTGCCGTGGCCGCTGTGTCTCTGGTGGTGGGGGCCATCGGTGTCCTGGCGGTTATGCTCCTCTCTGTGAGAGAGCGGGTTCAGGAGATAGGCATACGACGAGCGGTGGGGGCCACTAGGAGGTCCGTTTTGTTCCAGTTCCTGGTAGAGTCCCTTGTCCTCTCCGTGGTTGGAGGAGGGGTTGGAGTCTTTCTAGGAACCCTCTTCAGTCTGGTTATCGCTCTGCTGGCAAAGTGGCATCTCGTTCTTCCTTTCAAAGGGGCGGCCGTGGGGGTGGCGGTCTCGGTGATCACCGGCGTTCTGTCAGGGCTCTATCCCGCTTATAAAGCCTCCCGGATTCATCCGATACAGGCGTTGAGGTTGTGAGGAGTAAGGGTTACTCCTCCACCCACTCCAGCTCTTTTGTCCCTATTTGATTCATGGTCCCGACTTTGACAGTTTCAAAATGGAACTTCTTTGGTTTCAGTGTGATAAATAGTGTTTTATTATCGAGTGATTGGACTATTGAGTGCCTGCCTTTAAGACTACACCGGGTATCTTCACTTGTAAGGCCCTG
>Ga0190304_1001011_pt1 | contig 12856 bp, 7 predicted proteins | sample 48700712_MG_FD_161670 | JGI IMG/M metagenome (GOLD analysis project Ga0190304, IMG submission 161670) | Hydrothermal vent sediment bacterial communities from Southern Trench, Guaymas Basin, Mexico - 4870-07-1--2_MG | ecosystem: Environmental > Aquatic > Marine > Hydrothermal vents > Sediment ... | reverse complement strand
ATTATCAGTTTCAATTAATAATAATGGACGGTATCCATAATTATATTGAATAGTTGTATAATATGAATCATTCATTAAATTTAAATAATCAACAAAATCTGTAGTAATTATATTTGTATGAGTATAATCTTCAGGATTATTAACAACAATTTCAGTACCTTCTCCAGTATCAGGATCTGAAGTCTCTCTAGACAAAGGTGGCCCCATAACCATTGGTTCACCTTCAGATATCATAATTGGAAGTCCGACTAATTGATCGCTTTCTAAATCATCTAATATTCCGGAAAATCCATTACTTATAGACAAAACTAATCCTACTCCAATAATTCCAATACTAGAAGCTAATGCAGTAATTATTGTTCTAAACTTTTTTGTTCTTAAATTGTTAAAAGATAGTTTTAAAGCAGTCCAAAAACTCATTGCTGTTTTATTTGCTATATATCCAGTTTCATCTTCTTCGCCAGCATATTTATCACTATCTTCAATTATTTTTCCATCTAATAATTTTATTGTTCTCGAAGCATATTCTTCAGCATATTTTGCTTCATGAGTAACCATAATTACTAATTTATCTTTTGATATCTCTTTAATTAAAGTTAATATCTCACGTGCTGTTTTACTATCTAACGCGCCAGTTGGTTCATCAGCTAACATAATATCAGGATTATTTACAAGTGCTCTCGCAATCGCAACTCTTTGCATTTCTCCTCCTGATAATAATGTTGGTTTCTTATTTATTTGAGTAGCTAATCCTACTTTTTTTAATACTTCAATCGCTCTTGCTCTTCTTTCAATTTTATTAACACCTGACAGGGTTAATCCCAGTTCAACATTATCTAACACAGTTAAATGATTAATTAAGTTATAACTTTGAAAGATAAAACCTACACTATTATTACGATAAGCATCCCAATCTCTTTCTGTAAAAGATTTGGTCGATGTTCCATTTATTATTAAATCCCCTTTTGTATATCTATCTAATCCTCCTATAATGTTTAATGTTGTTGTTTTTCCACAACCACTATGTCCTAAAATAGCTACAAATTCACCTTTTCTAAATTTTAAAGAAATATCTTCTAAAGCTCTAAAAGATCCTTCACCTACTTTGTAATCTTTACATATGTTTTTTAATTCTAACATTTTTACACCTCGCTTGCGTAATATTTAAGTAATATATTATTAATTTCCTAATTTGACAATTGTTTTATATATTTCATCAACAAAATTATCTAATGAAATTTCTACAGTACTATTTGAATATCTAAAAATAGCTCCTACGATAAGACTAGAAAAAACAAGACTTTTACTTGGATTAATATTTTTACGTAACAATCCTTCTTCCGTTCCTTTGATAAAAATCATAATAAATCTATTTTCTATTGTTTCTCTTGTTCCGCTTATTCTTTGTTTTAAATCTTCTTTTATACTTGATGGCATTCTATGAATAAAATCCTTTGAAAATACTTGATAAATTAATCTGCTTTTGTAAGAAACCTCTAATATTTTTTTAAACTGTACTTTAAATGCTTCTTCAAAACTCATAGACTCGATATTATCAACACTAATAATTGCATTAATACTATCGCTAGATATTTTTAGTAATGCTTCCTTAAAAATATCATCTTTTGTTTTAAAATATTCATATATTGTACTTTTGCCAATATCAACTTTTTTAGCTATTTGTGAAATTGTTAAATCTGTTGAAAATCCTTCTTCTTGAATTTTTGATATTACTGCGCCTAATATTTCATCTTTTCTATTCATTTATTTCAACTTCTTTCTTTGAGAAATATATCAAAAGTAAAATAACTATTATTATTGAAGCTAGTCCAGCATATATAGCCCATGTATAACTAAATACTAGTACAGCAACAATTGATACTGATGCGATTATAATAATACTTAGAATCCCTAAAACTAGACTTGTATATTTAGTAATAATATAATACATTACCGGAACAATAACTAACGTTAATATTGTCGCATAAATTAGTCCACCAATACTAGTTACAGCCATTGGCTGCATCATTTCTGACCCTTCACCAATACCTAGAGCCATGGTTACTAAAGCTAATATAGTAGTTAAAGCAGTCATAATAACAGGTCTTAATCTTGTGCGTCCTGCTTCAAGTAAAGCATCCTTTATTTCAAGTCCGCTATCAACTAATTGATTTGTATAATCTACTAAGACAATTCCGTTATTAACAACTACCCCCGTTAAAATAATTAATCCAATTGCCGCAACAACACTTATTGGCATATTCGCAAAAAACAGAATTAAAAATCCACCTGTAAAGGCTAATGGAATTGTAAACATAATAATAAATGGATATTTTAATGATTGAAACTGAGATGCCATAATCATATAAATAAGAACTATTCCCAATAATACAGCTAACCCTAAAACTTTAAACGCTTCCATTGTTTCTTCATTTTCACCTAAAATAGTATATTCATATCCATCTGGTAAATCATAATTTTTTAAAATATTTTCAACATCTATGCTTACTAAACTACCGTTGTATTTTTCATCAAAAGTAGCTGATATAGTTAAAATACGTGTTCCATTTTCACGATTAATAGTTGTGAATCCTTTTATCATTTCAACAGAAGCAACGTCTTTAACTAATACCGGAATAGTAGGATTCATCATATTAACTCCAACTACAAAATTTTCAATTTGTTCTATAGTATATACTGTGTCACTATCATTTGAAAATTGATCGTAAACGTACAAATCAAATAAATCGCCATTCATTGATAATTTAGTAACAACTTCTTCATTAGAAATAGTTTCAGCAACAACCCCCATAACTTGCGCTGTTGTTACCCCGTATTTAATTGCTTTTGATTTATTTACAGTAATTTTGATTTCATCTGCTTCTTTACCTACGCCGTTATCAATATCTTTTAATCCTTCAACAGTTGATAATAATTCTGATATTTTAATAGATTCAGTTTTTAATACATCTAAATCATATCCAGATAACTGAATTTGTATTCCACTACCTGTTAACATCGCTGTTAAATCTTGTGATCCTGAAATCGTATATTCAATATCATTAAATTTTTCATCAAACATGTCACTCATAATTGCTTGTACTTCAGACGTTTTTAAATTTTTATTATGGTCTAATATTACATTTATAGTTGCAGAATCTATATCAGTAACATTTAAAATCATCATTTGTTGTCCACCTAAAGTTATTCCGACTGTTTCTACATAGTCATATTGTAATATCTCGGTATTCATATCATCTAATATTTCTGTAAACTCATTAAAACTTAGTGGATCTTTTTTTGGATTTTGCACTGTAATAGTTAATTGTCCTTCATCTGCTTCTGGAAAATACTCAAAACCATTAGTACTTGCTAAGAAGATCGATCCAATAAATAATAATAAAATTGCTGGTAATATTATCGCTTTATACTTAAATGAAAATTTAAATACTTTTTCATATCCGTTTTTCATTTTTTCTAAACCAATTGATTCTTTATTATCTTTTTGGTTTTCCTTGAACATTTTTGATGCGACACTTGGTACTAATGTCAAAGCAATCAATAATGAAGCTAATAAACTAAAAGAAATAGTTAAAGCCATTTGAATAAATATTTCTTTAATAAATCCTTCTATAAAGATAATAGGAATAAAAACACTAATTGTTGTTAATGTTGAAGCTGTGATTGCTCCAGCCACTTGAGATGTTCCTTTAATAGCAGCTTCTTTACTTGAAAGCCCTTCTTTTTTAAATCTAAAGATGTTCTCCATAACTACAATAGAATTATCAACTAACATCCCTATTCCTAAAGCTAACCCACCTAAAGAGACAATATTTAAAGTGATTCCTGATAAATATATTAGTACTATTGCAAATAATAAACTAATAGGTATTGCAATTCCAACAATAAATGTTGCTTTTAAATTTCTTAAAAAGAAAAACAAAATTATTATAGCAAGTCCTGCCCCCATCAGTAAATTATTTATTACACTACCAGTTGCTGAGTTAATATATTCTCCTTGATCAAGTAAAATTGTATATTCTAATCCATCTTGTTCTTCTAATAATAACATTGTGTCAATGATTTTTTTTGTAACGTCGGTTGTAGCATAATTACTATTTTTTTGTACAGTTAAAGTTATAGCGTTATCGCCATTAACTTTTGAATACTGTTTTTCATTAGCATTAACAAATGTTACATTAGCTATATCATCTAATGTTATTGGATCAATTAAAGGACTAAAGTCAAAAATAGTTAATTCTTTAATCTCATCTAAATCTTGATATTCATCCCCAACCCGAACTAAATAATTAATACCATCAACATTAACATATCCAACTGGGAACTCGAAATTTTGTGCTTTTAATATATTTGAAATCATTTCTTTATCTAATTGAATATCTTCGATACTATCTGTTGGATCAATTGATAATAATGCTGCAGATATATCAGCATTAATATTAGTAATAGCATCATCATCTAAAATAACACTTATTTCAGATTTATACGCACCACTGACAGTCACACTAGCTACTCCACCTATTCGTTCAACTTGTGGTAAAACTTGTTCATCAACAAAATTAGTTAATTCTTGTTGCGTCATGCCTTCTTTTGAAACACTAAATTGCATTATAGGCATCAAATCGGGATTTATTTTAATAATCATCGGATTGCCAACTTCATCTGGGAGAGAAGTTAATGCCATATCTAATTTTTCTCTCATCTCAATAATAGCACTATCCATATTAGTATCACTTTCAAATTCTAACATGATTATTGAAACATGTTCTTGAGAAATAGAAGATAATTTTTTAACATTTGTCGTTGTCGCAAATGATTCTTCTAAAGGCTTAGAAACTATTTCTTCTACCTCTTCAGGACTTGCCCCTATATATGACGTTACAACAACAGCATAAGGAATATTCATATTCGGAAATAAATCTGTTGTTAATCTTGTAAAAGAAACCACTCCAAATATCGCAACTATAATGACTGCCATAAAAACAGTGATTGCTTTTTCCACGGAATATTTTACTAAATTTTTCATGTAACCCACCTATCTTTCATATTAGTGTATTAATTATATCGACCGAATGGTCGGTCGGCATAATTAAAAAATAACATTATTATAAGTTTTTTGCAAGTAATATGTTTACAACGTTTTCAAATCTTCTCCAATCTGATTTTAATTCTTGTAATTTACTTACTCCTCGTTTTGATATCCTAAAATATCTTCTTGGTGGACCCTCGACAGATTCTTTTAAATACGTTTCACAAAATTCGTTTTTAATAAATTTTCTAAGAATAGGATAGATTGTACTTTCACTAATACCCATATTCTTATTTATTCTTTGATAAATATCATATCCATATGTGTCTTTTTCATTTATTTTACTTAATACAATAAGATCTAAAACACCTTTTTTTAATTGTGTACTCATAATTTATCTCCTTCATACTGTATAGTAGTGTATATTATATAGTATCATATAATACAATTTATGTGAAGAGCCTTGTTAAAAGTTGCAAAAAAAATTAAAAAAAAAGCCTTAACAATGCTAAGGCTTTCACTTTACGTCTACTATCCGCAAAAAATTTGTTGGTGTTCCTATCGGAAAACCTCCAGTTAATATGATTCTACAACCTTTAATACAATTATATTCATCTTTAGCCAGTTGAATAGATTTAGCAATCAATTGTTCCGTATTTTTTTCCAATTTAAATACTCTTGCTTCTACTCCACTGTTCAATGCTAAACTTCTTGCAATTTCATCTGTTGGAGTTAACGCAACAATTCGTGTATTTGGTCTGAATTTTGAAATTAGACGAGCTGTATTACCTCCTGTTGTAGGAGTTATAATAACTTCTACGTTACTTTGCATACATGTATATGCAATACTTAAAGCAATTACATTCTCAATATTTCCTTTAGGACCTTTCTCTTTATTTGCTCTTTTAATTAAAACAGATCTATCAACTAAAGACTCGATTTTAGTTGCAATATTCCCCATTACTTTTACTGATTCAACTGGATATAACCCAACAGCACTTTCTCCACTTAACATTATAGCATCTGTACCATCATATATCGCGTTCGCAACATCACTAACTTCCGCCCTTGTAGGACGTGGATGATTTATCATTGATTCAAGCATTTGTGTAGCTGTAACACTAACTTTACCTTTATTATGACATCTTTCAATAATATATTTTTGAATTACAGGAACATCTTCAGCTGGTACTTCTACCCCTAAATCACCACGTGCAATCATTATTCCATCAGATATATCAATAATAGAATCTATGTTATGAACACCTTCTTTGTTTTCTATTTTAGAAATAATTTGAATATTTTCATTATTATTTTCTTTCATAATTTTTCTGATTTCTAAAACATCACTTGCTCTTCTAACAAAAGATGCAGCAATAAAATCTACTCCATTTTTACAACCCCAAATAATATCACTTTTATCTTTTTCTGATATAAAGTCTAATCGCACTTTAACTCCAGGTATGTTAACACCTCTTCTATCTTTAATAGTATGTGTATTATCAGCTTTTGTTATTACTAGCTTTTTATCAACATCAATACTAGTAACTGTTAAACTAAGATATCCATCATCAATTAAAATTTTCTCGTTTATTTTAATATCTTCATGTAAAAATGGATAAGTAATACTAAAACTTGATTCATTTCCGATAATCTCTTTCATATGTATTACAACTTTAGTATCTTTTACAATAGTCGCTTTTCCATTTTTAAATGAATGAGTCCTTATTTCCGGCCCTTTTGTATCTAATAACGCAGCTACATGAGTTCCAAGTTCTTTATTTAAGACACGTAAAGTATTTAATCTAACTAAATGTCTTTCTTGATCTTCATGAGAGAAATTCATTCTCATAACATCCATTCCTGCATTTATTAAATCTCTCATTACATTAATATCATTACTGGCCGGTCCAATTGTACAGATTATTTTAGTCTGATTAAAAAGTTTCATAAAATCACTCCTTGTTGTTTCTTATATAAATTATAGCACAAAATACTAAACGATTGTAATACATAATCCTTATAATTTATGGATTTTTTTAATTACTAATTGTAAATTACCGTTTCTTTCTTCAATAGAAGCCATCAATAAATAAATAGAATTATTCTCAATTATGTCTATATATTGAATATAAACATTAGTAAACAATACACCATCTAGTTTACTATACTCATCATGAATACTTACAAAAGCCATATCAGTTCCTTTTTTTGTTTTTATTTTCTTAATAGAAGATAATATTCCTACTAATTTTATTTCTTTACCTAGGAGTTTTTTAGAAATTGTTGAAGGCTTGTATAGATTATGTGTTTTTATATAATCTTTGAATTCCAACATTGGATTCATTACTAAATTAAATCCAAGAACATTCTTCTCGTTTTCTTCTAAAACAGCATATGTGTACTCTTTTAAATTATCAAATACAAAATCTTCTTTAGAAATAAAATTGCCATATTGCGTAAAACTAATAACTTCATCAAGTTTTTCAAACATTGTTCGTTTAGATAGATTGAATTCATCCAAAGCTGAAGCACTAATCAAAGATTCAATAACTCTAACATTTAAAAATGAGTGTGTTCTGCTTACAAAATCAATATATGATTTAAATTGTCCATTTTCGCGTTCTTCCAAAATGCTTTTGACTGTATTAATACCAATATTTTTTATTCCTAAAAGAGGATATCTTAAATTTTCTCTTTCTAGTTTAAAAATAGTATTAGAATTATTAATTGATGGTGGCAAAATAACTACACCTAATTTATTAGCTTCAAAAATATAATTTCTCATATGATTTTCACTACCAATAATACTTGAAAGTAATACAGATATAAACTGTTTTGGATAATTAGCTTTTAAATATGCCATCCAATAAGAAACCATCGCATAAGCAACACTATGAGCACGATTAAATCCATAATTAGCGAATTTAACAATATAGTCATATATCTCATTTGATGATATTTCAGAACGGCCTAATTTAGTAGCTTTTCGAACAAAATTAGTTCGTTCTTTTTCTAATACATCATGTTGTTTCTTACTTACAGCTCTTCTAAGAATATCAGCTTCTCCTAAACTGTATCCAGCAAATAAATTAGCTATTTTTAAGATTTGTTCTTGGTAGATTATAATCCCATTAGTACTTGATAGAATATCTTCTAATACCTTATGTGGATATACTATTTTTTCACGTTTTTGTCTTCTTCTTAAATATGATGGGATATTTTCCATAGGTCCAGGTCTATATAAAGCTAATATAGTAACAATATCTTCAAAATTATCAATTTGCATTTTGCCTATTAAACTTCTCATACCTTGAGATTCTAACTGGAAAATGCCTGTTGTTTCAACTCTTTTTAATAAATCAAATGTTAATTTATCAGTTAATGGGACTTTATAAATATTTAAATTTTTATTTTCAGTTGAATTAATTAAATTAACAACTTTATTAATAGTCGTTAAATTACTTAATCCTAAAAAATCTATTTTTAACAGCCCTAATTCTTCTAAGTCTTTTGCTTCAAATTGCGTCTGCATCATATCTAGTAGTCCATTTTGGACCGCAGTATGTTCGGTTAAATCCTTACTTGTAATAATTATTCCTGCGGCATGAGTAGAAACATGTCGATGTAATCCCTCTATTTTAGAAGCTATCATTAATAAATTTTCAGCTTTTTTATCACGAGATATTATGTTTTGGATTTCTTTTGAATTTTCAAGCATATCTTTTATATTTATATATTGTTTTGTATGTTTTATTATCTCATCAAGTAATAACCCATCTATTTCTAAAACTCTCGCTGTATCTCTAATTGCGGATTTGGATAAGAATGTTCCAAAAGTACAAATACTAGCTACTTTATTTATTCCATATAAATCTCTAACATATTTAATAATATCGTCTCTTTTATCATCAGGTAAATCCATATCAATATCTGGAAGAGTAATTCTTTCAGGATTTAAAAATCTTTCAAATACTAAATCATACTTTATTGAATCAACACTTGTTATCCCTAAACAATAAGATACTAAGCTAGCAGCAGCACTTCCTCTTCCTGGACCTACTAAATACTTTTTCTTTTTTGCGTATTTTACAAAATCCCAAACAATTAAAAAGTAATCGTTGTACCCCATGTTATCAATTATCTTTAATTCGTATTTCAGTCTCTTTAGATATATTTTTTTATTTACTTTTATTCCAACAAGTCGTTTTTCTAATCCTTTATACGCTAGTGCATGCAGATAATCTTTTGCACTAACTTTTTGTTTTACATTGAAAGTTGGAAGATATGTATGATCAAATGAAATACTAACATTACATTTTTTTGATATTTCATTAGTATTTTCAATTGCCTTAGGATAACTCTTATATATTTTATTTATTTCTTCAGTCGTTTTAAAATGATTTCCTAAATTATCAGAAAATAAATTACCTGATTCTTTCGAAAAAATCTTCTTTAAAGTATTAGAAACTAAATAATCTTCTTCTTCAAGATAATGAGCATAATCTAAAACAACTATTTTATTATTTTTACTAATAAATTCATTTAGTTCATCGTTATTAGATACTCTAAAGTATATATCTTGAATCACATTCGTAAGAAGTTTAATAGATTCATTTAACTCATTTATTTGATTACTAGTAAAAAAGGATAGTAGTTCACTATTATCCATATTAACTACACCAATAATATTATTATTATATTTTTCTAATTCAGATAAGGTAATAATAGCTTTCAAACTTTGAATACTAGCTAGTTTAAGTAGATTTTGATAACCTTCATTGTTTTTAGCATAAACAAGTATATTATTTCTAGAGTCACTAGACATTCCTTCAATCATAATATTTAGCCCTATAATAGGTTTAATATTATTTTTAACACATTCTTTATAAAACTTGATAACACCATACATTTTTTTATCAGTGATTGCTAAAGAAGTATATTTACTTGTCAAAGCTTTTTTTATTAACTCTTTAATTTTGATATTCGAACCATTCATGGAAAAATTTGTTTCGACAAATAAATTAACAAAATTCATACAATCACCACCTTAAGAAAATTATACCATATATTAAGTAGATAATATTAAAGAAAAAGTAAATAATAATTTACTTTTTCTTTAATATAATTCCTCCACTAATTAATACTACTACTAAAATAAAAATATCAAACTTCTGAATAAAATCAACAAATGTCATTGTTTTTTCCTCTTTATTAATTTCAAAATAATATGTTTCTAGATAGTTGTTTTCCCCTTTTATTTTTAAAACATATTCACCTTTTTCTGAAACTTCTAAAGGTGATTCTACAAATTGATTATTTAAATATGCCTCTCCATTAAAGGTTATTGAAACTTCATCTTCATAAATATGATTATTTATAATACCATTAATATTACTAGTTATTGTGAAATTGTATCTCTTAATATAATTATTTATACCATTGATTACTACCTCATAATTCCCTGGTGTACTTATTTCTGTTCCAGATATAAATAAATCATTATTTATCATAATGTTTCCAGCGCTTATTATAGGCGTTACCGAATTGTTATAAACCTTATTATCTTCTATACCTGAGATAGTTGGATTTATAATAAAATTATATTCAGCATTATTATATGTCAATTTATAGTTCCCAGGATAATCTACAATAATACCATTTTTAACTATTTCATTATTTAGTAAAGCGCTATTTAAAAATTCAATACTTACTTCATTAACAAATTCTTCATTATTATAAATATCAATAATATCAGTCGGTAACAACAATGTTAAGTTATCCCTAATAGCGCAATCGTAATAATTATCATATTCATAATTTAATAAAACATAGTTATCATTACTAGTGATTTTTTTAATATTTGTGGGAATCTCAATTGTATTTATTAAATTATATGATAAATCATATGAAGTAAAGTAATTCGTTACAAATTCATAGCCTTTTCCGTCATCCGTTGTTTTGATGGTATGTAATATTAAAACATTATCAATATTGTACGCTCCTACAATTTCTTCTAAATCACCAAAATCATAAGTTATTTGATCAACTACATTACCTAATTGATCGAGAACAATGAATAATGCATCATAATAAGTATCATTATTTTTAATATGATTACTTCCATAAATAATATAATGATATTCTGTTTTAATAACACCATTTATAAGATAATCTTCATTCTCATCTTCAATTATAGTATAAAAAGGATTAGTTCCTGTTTTTTCAACTGAAATTCCTCTATTTCCATTTATTGTATAATCTTCAATAATAATATCATAATTATCAAAACTATATGTTTCATATCTACTGTAACAACTAAGTGGTGTACCTTTTAATGTAAAAATAATTAAACATAATAAAAAAACAATTTTTTTCATATTATTCCTCCTCTAAAAGTATAATACTCATCAAAACTGTCTTTTTCTTGTTATTTAATTAATCTTACTGTATCTCTCGCTATCATTACTTCTTCATTAGTAGGTATCAATAATAATTTTATTTTTGATTTCTTTTTAGATATAATCATTTCTTCACCTTGATGAGAATTTCTTTCAGGATCTAACTCAACTCCAAGAACTTTAATTTTATCCACAACAAGTTGTCTAGTTTCTCTAGCATTTTCACCAATACCGGCTGTAAAACAAATGGCGTCACATCCGCCTAAAGTTAAATAATATGCTCCTATATAATCCGCAATCATTTTAGCTTGTTTTTCAACTGCTAAAATACTTCTTTTATCGCCCTTAGAAACTGCAGTCCATAAATCTCTTGAATCACTTGAGAATCCACTTAATCCTAAATATCCTGATTTATAATTTAATTCATATATAACTTCATCCAATGTCTTATTTTCTTTTTCTGAAATAAACTGAACTATTGCTGGATCAATATCTCCACTTCTAGTTCCCATAGCTATTCCAGCTAAAGGAGTAAACCCCATTGATGTGTCAATACTTTTTCCACCATCAACTGCGCATAAACTAGCTCCATTACCAATATGACAAATAATTAGTTTAGTATCTTCAATATTTTTCCCTAACATTACCGCCGCTCTTTGACTAACGTATTTATGACTGGTTCCATGGAATCCATATTTTCTAACCCCATACTTTACGTACCATTCATAAGGAACGCTATATAAATAAGCCACTGGTCCCATTGTTTGATGAAATGCTGTATCAAATACAGCTACAGATAAAACGTTTGGTAAAGCTTCACGAAAGGCATTAATGCCTGTTAAATTTGCTGGATTATGTAAAGGTGCTAAATGGCTTACCTCTTCAATAGCCTCAATTACATCTTTAGTAATAATTACTGAATCGCTAAATTTTTCTCCACCATGAACAACACGATGTCCTATTCCCTCAATTTCTTCTAGACTTTCTAAAATATTTAAATTAATGAGTTTCTTTAACAACATGTCAACCGCTATTTTATGAGTTCCTATGTCTAAAATTTCTTTATCCTTTTTATTATCATGTTTAACTGTGAAAACAGAATTTTTAAGTCCAATGCGTTCTACTACTCCGCTAGCTAAAACAAACTCACTAGGCATTTCTAATAATTGAAACTTTAATGATGAACTACCGGCGTTTACTGCCATTATTTTCATATTACATTACCTCTCTTTTTTCAAACCATAAATCGATTTGATTAATCGTACTATTTAAATCATCTATTTCATTAAAACTAGGCATATCAACCATTAAGAAATCTTTTGGCATTAAAATATCTTTTCCTTTTCTTTTTAATATTAAAATACTTTTTTGATTATTTTTAAATAATGATTTATTTAGTTTTATC
>Ga0190304_1001009_pt1 | contig 12861 bp, 10 predicted proteins | sample 48700712_MG_FD_161670 | JGI IMG/M metagenome (GOLD analysis project Ga0190304, IMG submission 161670) | Hydrothermal vent sediment bacterial communities from Southern Trench, Guaymas Basin, Mexico - 4870-07-1--2_MG | ecosystem: Environmental > Aquatic > Marine > Hydrothermal vents > Sediment ... | reverse complement strand
AGATTATCGCTATGAAAATTATAATAATGTTGATGAATGGTTCAGATTCAGAGTTTCTTCCGTTCAATCTGATGGCAAAGCAAACTGGTATGTTGCAGCATTTATAGAAGATATTACAGCCCAAAGGGCTTATCAATTACGTTTACAAAAGGAAAAAGGAGAAGCAGAAAGATCATCTCAGACAAAATCTGACTTTCTTGCAAATATGAGCCACGAGATTAGAACACCTATACACACAATAATAGGTATGTCGGAACTTATGGGAGAAACAAAACTGGATAAAGAGCAGCAGGAATATTCCCAGCAGATTGAATATTCTGCAGATGTTCTTCTAAGTCTAATAAATGATATACTCGATTTCTCAAAGATTGAAGCCGGTAAACTTTCTTTAGAGGAAATTGATTTCGATCTGTATGATATGGCCGAAAATGCAGTGGATATGATAGCCCTGGAAGCTCATAAAAGAGGCCTGGAAACAGCTATATATATTGAAAGTGATGTACCGGTTTGTGTAAAAAGTGACCCCGTTAGAATTCGCCAGATTATTGTAAATTTATTTAACAATGCTGTTAAATTTACCCATGAAGGTTCTATAATAGTACAGATATCCCTTTTTGAAGATATGGGAGATAAGGTAAAACTTAAAATAAGTGTGAGTGATACAGGAATTGGCATTCCAATAGAGAAGAAAGACAAGTTATTTAAAGTTTTTTCCCAGGTGGATTCATCTACAACCAGAAAATATGGAGGATCGGGATTAGGTCTGTCTATTTCAAAAAACCTGGCAGAAATGATGGGAGGTCAAATTGGTGTTGACAGTGATTTTGGAAAAGGTTCTACATTCTGGTTCACAACAGTAATGAGAAAACAAAACAGTGCCAGCAAATCTTCTCATCTCGAAATTCCGCAAATTAATTCAAAAATTCTTCTGGTGGATGATAATGATAAAATTCGTGGTTTTCTTAAAACTTATCTTGAACAGTCAGGTTGCATGGTTTATGAGGCTCCTAACGGAACAACTGCACTTGACTTCCTTAGAAATAGAAGTGGTAGTCCTGAACAAGTCGATCTTTGCCTGATTGATCTTATTATGCCGGGAATGGACGGTTGGCAGGTTGCCAGTGAAATTCATTCTGACAGTTCCATTTCTTCGGTAAAAAGAATTCTTTTAAGCCCAACAGGAAAGAGTGCAGATGAAGCAAAAATGAAGCTTTTAAACTGGTTTGACGGGTATCTTCATAAACCAGTTAAAAAGAAAGTATTTTACAAAGAAATAATGACTGTTCTAAACCAATCAAATGAAGTGTCTGACACCCTTTCTGCTGATGAAGATATTGAAGAACTTGTTGAACTGATTGAAGAGGATGTAGTAGGCAAAATTCTTGTTGCAGAAGACCACCCTGTAAATCAGATGCTTTTTAAAACTATTCTTGAGAATATCGGCCATGAAGTAGATATAGCAGGAAATGGACTGGAAGCTGTAGAAGCTGTAAAATCATCTAATTATGATATTATTTTTATGGATGTTCAAATGCCTGAGATGAATGGATATGAAGCAACAATTGAAATAAGAAAGTTAGGCATAAAAACTCCCATAGTTGCAGTTACAGCAAGTGCAATAAAAGGGGAAAAGGAGAAGTGTATCTCTGTAGGTATGACAGATTTTCTTACAAAACCATTCAAGAAAAAGGATATATTACCGGTACTGGGAAAATGGATTAAATCGCAAACAAATTTTAAAAGTAGAGCAGAAGAAATTAAAACTGTTGAAAATACATCTGATATTGATATTTTTGATTTTAAGCAAGCTGTAGAAGTTTTTATGGGTAAAGAAAAGATTGTTCTAAACCTACTCTCAGGGTTTATTGATAAAGTGGAAAATCAAATTAATAATATGTATCAAAATTTTGAAAAAGGAGATTTTGAAGCTATAAGGCAGGATGCTCACTCAATAAAAGGTGGATCATCAAACCTGTATATAAATAGACTTTCAGCTGCTGCAAAAGCCCTTGAAGCTGCTGCTGTGGAAAAAGATACCACTTGTTATAATTTAATTGATAGTGTTAAAAATGAGTTTGATAATTTTTTACTGGTAAAAAACAAGATTACTGAACAAAAGTAATATTGTCCCATCCGGAATCTATCAATATTGATTCGATAAAATCCCGTCCTCTTTTTTCTGCAGTTTTTAATACACCATCTTCAATAACCTTCAACTTTATTTTTTCTTCCACATAATTTGTAATTTTTCTCCAATTCAAGGGATCAACATTCAAATCAGGATAATTATAACTGCTGCTGTCTGAATCTTCTATTGTAAAATTTGTTATTATAGTTTTCGGCATTCTTAAGGTCACAGATTTGCCTTCAATTTTTATATCTTCAGGATCAATAAATTCATCTATATTCATTCCTGCTTCTACAATTGAAGTTATTACTGCAAAATCATAGGTTTGATATAAAAGATTTATTCCAATAGTCTTACATTCATCAAAAAGCCAAAGATTTTCTATTTCCAATTCTGTTAATTTCTCACCCTTTGTTCGTCTTGAGAGAAGATCTCTCCAGTTGATATCCTTATCATAAAAATCAAAAGGAAAAACCGATTTATAAATATATTCTACTGTGGAAAAAGTAGAGACTTTATTAATTTCTTTTAGGATAATATCTGAAGATGATGATCTTGTATTATAAACAAATGGAATCGATAACCGGAATCCGGGAATTACAACTTTCAGAATCAACGCAACCGTCAGAATCAATAGTAAAAAAATTGCTATTTTAATAATTTTTTTCATAATATTTTTTTTTAACTTATCGGACACTCAGATCCCTCCACATAAAGGAAACGTTGGTTATTCCATAAACAGAGAATAGTTTTAGTATTATATCTTCTGTATTTTTCTTAGCTTTTAACAAAATATTTCTCTCGACAGCATCAATTTTTACACTGTTTTTTGATTTCACAATTTCATCATAATAATCCAGCCGTGAAACATTCCCGCCCCATTCCTTAACAAAAAACTGATGGATACTGCCTTCATCAGCATCAACTTTAAGTATTTCAGGTTCGGAAAGACTAATCTGAATTCCACCATCTTCCAAATTTCTAATTTCAATTCCCTTAGTCAGATCTATACCAGCATCAATTATTAGATCCACAGAAAAAAGCAGCTTTTTATCAAGATGTTTTATTCCAAAAAATCTTGCCTCCTGTCCAACATAAATTATATCCCTATAGACATATTCAACTGTTGGTAAGTTAAGAAGCCCTCGAATTTGGTTTTCAATCACTGGTTTAGAAAAACTTGTATTCTGTTCACAGGTACTAAGTAAAAGAAACTGAATAATAATAAAAAAATATTTATATAAGATTTTTTGCTTCATATCTCTCCAGAGCCCAAAGAGTATATTTTCTAACTCGCTTTTCAGGATCATCTTTTAATTCTTCAAGAACTGGAAGACCTTCAGCAGTAGTCATTTGATCAAGAGCTTTAACTAACTGAACACGAATTCGAGTATCAGGATCCTTTGCTGAAAGAATTATACCACGAAAAGCCTTTTTTGTCCCTGCTTTTGCAAGGAATTCAGCTGCCTTTAGACGTATTTCAGGATCTCTGTGAGCCAATTGTCTAATTCTAAGATCAACTATACCATTTTCCTCCAAAATAGCCACAGCATGTTTATGTAGAACTTTATTTCCCTTAAACAGAAGTTCTTCTATAAACAATTCAGCTTTTTCACCCATCAGTCTAATAGCTCTAACAAGATATGTCCGGATTGGTGAAGTAGTTTTTTCCATAAAGGCGAGTATTTTTTTAATATCATCCGGATTATTTTTTCTACTTATGGAAATTACTATATCATCCTGTAATTCAATATTTTCTTCTAATTTCAATAGCAATATATCAAGAACCTCTGAGGATGAGGAAATTGCTAATCCCTTTAATACAGCTATTTTTACGGCATTACTTTCATTTTTATCAAAAAGAGTCTGTTTTAATTCTCTGATCGATTCAGCACTTCCCAGAGTACCCAGAACCCTGCCGACTTCTTCTCTTACAAGTTCAACAGGATCCCTTAATAGATTAAAACATAAAGCTAATAATTCACCATTATTATAGTCACTTAAGGACCACATTGCAGCAATTCTTACTTCAGGGTTACTGTCAGAAAGTGATTTTTTAATTTCCGGCAAAAAGGTTTTCCTTTCTGCATCAGGCAAAGCCGCAATAAGATGCGACATGGAAATGGCATCTCCAAAGGATAATATGTTTTTAACTTTATCTCTAAAAGCGGAATTATCATTTTTACTTAGTAATACTGAATACTGATTAGCTTCTTCAATTGAAAGAAGATACAGATTTTCAAGTATGTACTGTGTACAGTGAGGAAGCTTTAGAGCTCCCAGCACTTTTAGGGAATTAATTTTTATACTTTTCGACCATTTATTATTTGATTTAAGGATATCTATTATTTCTGTAAGTATTGATTCAGCAGGAAACCGGCATAACGATTTTTCAAGTTCTAAATATGTATTATATTTTTCATCTTTAAGAAAACTAATTAATGTAGGAGCAAAAATATTTTCTCTGTTATCCGGAAGTATGGGCAATATCCATTCCTGGAAAGACCTGTCATATCGACGTCTTAGTAATTCATTATTGAGAAGTTCGAGAGCTTCATCAGTCCCTCTCCTACAGGCACAAAGAATAGAATTCTCATATAATTCTTTATAAGGTTGTATATTTTCCTTCCCTTTGGTTATTTCCAGTGATTTTTGTAGTAAGTTGTTTATAATATTTCTATCACCATTTTTTATAAGTATTCGTGAAGATATAAGTAATGCACCAGTTGAAATATTATTTTCAGAAAGTTCAATAAAAGAAGTAATATTTACCCTAACAGCAATCTGTAATGCAGAATAAATATCTTCAAATGCTTTTAAATATCCTGTATCTGCAGAAAACAGCAATCTTTGTAATGTTCCGGTTTTCAATAAAAATCTGGATGCATATAATTCAAGCTCTTTATTTCCGGACTTTAATAACTCCAGAGCAAGATTTTCATCCTGCTTTGAATAAGGATCCATAAGTTCTATTAGATGAAGTTTTTGAGTAATTGTTAACTTTGTGGGAATAATTTTATATAGATCCTGGAAATCAGTAGAAATTCGATCCTTAGCTGCTTTTCGTACATCAAAAGAGGGGTCATTTAATAAAAGGTATTCAAGTTTGGAATATAATTTTTTCCTGTTATCAGTTTGTAATAATTGTACCGGAACTATTCTTACAAACACGCTGGGATCATTAAACCCAGCCCACACAGCTTTAAGACTACTGTCAGCTGTATCATGAATAAGAATATTTGTTGCAAAAAACCTGGTCTTCCATTCATAATCTCCAAGCATTTCATTTAATTCTGAAATATCATTACTAAATAGCTTCAGTGCAGCTTTACCATCAAAAGCTTCTCCATTACCTGAAAGTGCAATTTTTCTGAGTACCAGGAATTCTCCACTCTTATTTATCCATTCCATTAGAATAGTCTGAAGCTTCTCTTTTTCCAATGCAGCCTTCAAAATAGTAAAAAGACCCTTATCCGGTGAATATTTGAGAACTTTTAAGACTGATTTTTTAGTCTTTTTTCTATTAATCTGCTTAATCCATAGATCATCCAAACCTGTTAAAACAGGAAGATTAACTCCATATTTTATTGATAATTTTTCTAACCAGGTACCAAAAAAAAGTAGTACACAATCGGATTTTTCAAGTGAAATTTTATTTTCACCGGAATCCCAATTTTCAAGACTGCTGTCAATAATTTCGGCAATCTGTCTTTTATTTACAAAATATAACAACAGTAAAATGAATAAGCAGATTATTCCCATTAATAATATTAGTATGGGTACAGATAAACTATTTAATACTATTTCAAAAAACTTCACTGTTTACTCCTGCTTTAGTTTTTGTTTTTTTTATTATAGAACAGAGATCTTCAAGATATTTGATTTCATTTCTTTTAAAGTAAAAGGAATGCTTTGAATTTATAATAAGAACACTCATTTTTATTTCAGCGATATTTATAGCTATAGCCAAACCACTTCCCATCTGATCCGATAACAGGATATCTTCAAATGGACTTTTTTTGGGAGTGTTTAAGCATACAAGTTGCTGTAATTCGAGCAGGAAGCAGAATAATTCCGAATCATGTAACAAATATTCCGGAGCCGGAGTAAAACCCCTTTTACTGACAAGTTGCATATCGGAATTAAGTGTATTTTCATATTGATAAAGACAAAGAAGATCCGGTTTTAATCCGCTGTTTGCATATTCTACTAAAATATTACTTATCTCTTCTACAGAAACTGCATTATTAACTAAAATTCCTGCCTCTAAAAGAAGATCAGAATAGGCTATACCCATTGATATTGAATCTCCCGTATCCATTAAACACTAATAAAATTCAGTTAATACTAAGATACTATATTTTTTCCATATCAAGACCAAGGGGATTGAATATTACCTGCTATTACGGTAGAATCCCAGGCTGAATAGTAAGTCAGGCTGATTCTGCTTTAAGTTCTTTTCTTAAACTGTTCAATTATAACATTAGAACCCAGAGCCTTCAAGGGAAATTGAGGGCTATCTATAAATTGAGAGGTGTAATTTTCTATGAAGACAGATATTTCTAAAATGAGAAATATTGGTATTAGTGCCCATATTGATTCTGGTAAAACAACTTTAACAGAACGTATACTCTTTTACTGTAAAAGAATTCATTCTATCCATGAAGTTCGTGGTAAGGATGGTGTCGGTGCTACAATGGACTCTATGGAGCTGGAAAAAGAGCGAGGCATTACCATCGCTTCTGCTGCCACCAGCGTTAACTGGAAGGGCTATGATATTAACATCATAGACACTCCGGGTCATGTCGACTTTACGATTGAAGTTGAACGGGCATTAAGAGTTTTGGACGGAGCTGTACTGGTTCTTTGTTCTGTAGCCGGTGTCCAATCACAGTCAATTACTGTTGACAGGCAAATGAAGAGGTATAATGTACCCAGGATAGCCTTTGTTAATAAGTGTGACCGTACAGGTGCAGATCCTGTTAAGGTAAAAAATCAGTTAATCGAGAAACTTGGTCACAATGCAGTTATGATCCAGCTCCCTATAGGTCTGGAAGATAAACATGAGGGTATAATTGATCTGGTAACAATGAAAGCTGTTTACTTTCGCGGACCTGATGGTGAAGATATTGAAATCACTGAAATTCCAGAAAATCTTCTTGAAGATGCAAAGGAAAAACATGAGGAAATGCTTGATGCAGTTTCCATGTTTTCTGATGAACTAATGGAAGCTATGATGGAAGAAAATGTTACTGAAGATTTAATCCATGATGCAATAAGAAAGGGAACTCTTTCCCAGGAACTTACACCTGTGTGTTTAGGTTCTGCATATAAAAACAAAGGTGTTCAAACACTGCTGGATGCAACTACAAGATATTTACCGGATCCAACTGAAATAAAAAATATTGCCCTTGATCTTGATAATAATGAAAAAGAAGTACTACTGGAATCAACAGAAGATAAGCCTAACGTTGCTCTTGCCTTTAAACTTGAGGACGGACAGTATGGACAGCTTACTTATATTCGTGTGTATCAGGGAATTATAAAAAAGGGAAGTGAACTTTACAATACAAGAAGCAGAAGAAAGTTCAAGGTAGGCCGGTTAATAAAAATGCACTCTGATCATATGGAAGATATAACAGAAGCAAACCATGGAGATATAGCAGCATTATTTGGAGTAGATTGCGCTTCAGGTGACACTTTTGTCCAGAATGGCCTGAATTATTCTATGACAAGCATGTTTGTACCAGCTCCGGTAATTAGTCTGTCAATTGAACCTAAAGATAAAAAATCTGCAGATAATATGGCAAAGGCTTTGAATAGATTCTCTAAAGAGGATCCAACTTTTAGAACATTTGTTGATCCTGAATCAAACCAGACAATTATTCAGGGCATGGGTGAGCTTCACCTTGAAGTATATGTAGAAAGAATGAAGCGGGAATATGCAGCCGAAGTTGAAATTGGTAAACCCCAGGTAGCTTACAGAGAAGCAATCAGTACTATGGCTGAATTTAACTATACACACAAAAAGCAGTCAGGTGGATCCGGTCAATATGGACGGGTTGCAGGGTTTATAGAACCTCTTCATGAAGGTGACTATGAATTTGTTAATAAAATAAAGGGTGGTTCTATTCCAACTGAATATATTCCAGCTTGTGATAAAGGATTTAAATCCTCACTGGCAAAAGGTACATTAATAGGCTTCCCTATTGTCGGAGTTAAAGTTACTATAAATGACGGTCAGTCCCACAGTGTTGACTCTTCAGATATGGCTTTCCAGATTGCTGCTGCAGGGGCTTTCAAGGATGCTTACAAACGGGCTAAACCAATAATCCTTGAGCCTATTATGAAAGTTGCAATTGAAGGTCCAACTGAGTTCCAGGGTAATATCTTTGGCTCAATTAATCAAAGAAGAGGCATTATAATAAGCTCTGCTGATGAAGGTACTTTTTCAAGTGTTGATGCAGAAGTCCCATTAAGTGAAATGTTCGGATTTTCAACAACTCTTCGTTCTTTGACACAGGGAAAAGCAGAATTTTCAATGGAATTCCTAAAATATGGTAAGGTACCAAAGGGAATCTCAGAAGAACTCATTGCTGATTATGAAGAAAAACAGAAAAAAAATGCAGGCAAATAGCTTTTTGCAGGAGGAATATTTTAATGGTACGATCTGAATTAAATAAAAGAGGTCCACTGAGAGTATTTGAGAACTCAATACATGGTGGATTAGGAAAAGGACATATAGGTGTACTTGCTTCAAAGAAAGGTGTTGGAAAAACTGCTTGTTTAGTACATATTGCTACTGATAAACTTTTTCGTGACCGACATGTAATTCATGTCTCTTTTTCACAAAAAGTTGATCATATAATAAATTGGTATGAAGATATTTTTAAAGAAATTGCTAAAAAAAGAAATCTTGAAAATGCCGTGGATATCCATGACGAAATAATAAAAAATAGAGTAATAATGAATTTCAACAGTCAGGGTACAACTATTAATCAGGTTGTTAGAAGTTTAAAAGCAATGATGACTGATGGTAATTTCAAAGCAGATTCTATAATAGTTGATGGCTATAATATTTCAGATATTTCTCAGGATGATTTTAATAAATTAAAAACTTTTATAAAAAAGGAAAATATTGAATTATGGTTTAGTGTTTCTTTGGTTGGTGAAAATCCTGTATTTAATAAAATGGGCATCCCTGAAGATCTTGAAAACAGAATAGATGATCTCGATGTATTAATTACTCTAAAATATGAAGGTAATCATGTTAGTCTCCAGGTTATAAAAGATCATGATGTTCTTGAACCAAAAGATATGACACTTAAGCTTGACCCCAAAACAATGCTTATTGTAAGAAATCAATAGATTTTTAATATTTGCAGGTTTAATACTGCCGCAACGAATAATAACCGGGGAGTTGATATGATATCAGCTTCCGGTTTTTTATTTATAAAAACAACAATTATAATTACACTTTCATTATACAATCATCCGCGAAAATACAAACTATTATATAATACAAGAACCAGCTCTTTTTCTTATTACAATATTTTTATCCCTGATTTTTTTGCAAAAAAAAACTATTGATGGTATATTGATTTTGGTAGTAATTTTTATTAATAATACTGGCTAACTATAATCCTTTTTGAATATTGATCCGCTTTTTCAGCCAGTTCTTCGAGTTTTAGATCCTCAAACAGATTTTTTCGCCATTCTGTATAATTAATCTTTTCACGATTTAGTTTTTTAATAAATTTATCTTCTTCAGAACTCCTTTCTCAACCGTAATAAAGTAACGGGCATCTGCTTCTATAAATGATGCGATGTGTAGTGCATCTCTATTTCCAAACCATCATTTTAAATTTTTTTTGATGCTTTTAAGTCGAAGAAACTGATTCTCTTATCTGGAAATATTCCAGCTATTTTCTAATTCTGACTATCTTTGCATTGCTGATTTTACATAGTTCGTCTGAAGAGATTTTAATTAGAGAATTTTCAGATCCACCACCGGAATAGACCGTTTCTTTTTCCAGAACCCGGGGATCAATAAGAAATATTGCATTATAGCCAAAAGAAGGAGTACCCCCACATGGATAGCCTGTCCTTTCCAGAATTTCATTTGGAGTCGCAGTTCTGGGACGTTCAATATTTAAGGCTTTTCCAACTCGGGTAGTGCTTGCTCTATCTTCTCCTTTTACTATGGCAATAATCAAATTTTCATTTTTGTCTATCATGCAGATGCTTTTTACAAAATCTTCAGGACTTGCGTTTGCAGCTATTGCTGCATCTTCAACAGAATGACAGGATTTATTAAAGCTTAGATGTTGGGCTTGTATCTTGTTTGTTTTAAGAAATTTCTTTAATTTTTCTTCATGGGTATTCATACATTAGTTCCTTTATCCCTATATTTTTTTAATTGCAGAGCCAGATTATAATGATCCTGGGAAGATTTACCTTAATCAATACTCAGCTGCAAAACGGTAATGTCCGCTTTTGGGAAAAAATGTTTCATAACCGGTCGGGTTCCATGATCCAATCCCCATTCTTTTCTAGTATTAATCTGATCGATATCCGTCGCTATTACTCTGACAATTTCAGGTGAACCTGGAGCCGAATATTACAAAGTATCAGAGTAATATTCTTTTAAAAAGCCATAATAGACCTTTTAGCAGAGACAGTGTCACTTCTTTCCTGGCAGCTACCATATTTACAGCTGCTATCCCTGGACTACTGGCAGCCCAATTATTTTTGCTACAAGGGCGTGAGCTATAGCGACAGGAAGAAACGGAACTATACTGAGCATTATGCTCACTTCATAGAAAATATGGGTTTTCCCTGAAGATTTTCCTTTTAACCTACCTGTAAAGGAACTAAAGGCTATCCCCCAAATATTTCCAATCATAATAGCTCTGGTTGCTCCTAATATTATCAGCGATTTAGATAATCCATATACATCAACAACTCTTTGCCAGCTATCGTGTGACGGATTCCCTCTTGAATCTGCATAGTGCTGAGCAAAAAGAACCCCAACAAGCTGGTTGGATGGAATAGCTTCTGAACTACCTGCCAGTAATAGATTAATTTCCTCATTGCTCATTCCCTCTTCAAGAGCCCATTTTGTATGGCCATAGGAACATACCGGACATCCATTAACTTCAGTAACCGCAAGCATAATTCTCTCAATAAAATCTTTTGAAATTTCTTTAGTCTTACGATTCTGCCTCATTGCACCTATAGTTCTCAATCCCCGATAAAGAGCTGTGTAAGATTCAGATAGGTTGTATATCCGTTTATAGGATTGAGGTATTTTGCCTGACTTATCCGATGTACCCATATAAGTTGTTTCTCCTTTATAATCTACGAATAATATATGTTTAAACATTTATGGTGTCAACAAATTCCATTCGAAGCTTGTGCGATGTATATTCAATTGGCGTGTTTTAGGCCTGATTGGAAGAAAACTTCCTGCTCGGCTATGCAAGCCTGTCTTTTTTTACCAGTTCTATTGCTCTGTATTAGAGAAGAAGTGTTGTTGACATAATAAATGGGAAACAGCGCAAAAAGCTTCATTCAGTTACTAATAATAATTGACAACCAAAAGATTGAAAACCAATAAACTTGAAATTACATTCCTTAAATGATAACTTGCATATATGAACTATGAATTGACAGAATATGATAATACAGAAATAGCAGGTGAAGATTTTTCAATGAAAGACTTGTCAGAAAAGACTTTCTACAATTGTACTTTTAAAGAGTGTAATTTTTCTGAAACATTATTAAATGAAACTGACTTCGATAGCTGTGAGTTTATTGATTGCAATTTTACAAATTCAGTAATAAAGCAGACTAAGCTTAATGATGTTATTTTTAGTAAGTGTAAGTTAATGGGCTTGAACTTTTATGAGTGCAGCCAGTTTTCATTTAATCTTGTTTTTTCTGATTGTTCTATAAACAGTTGTAATTTCAGTGATCTAAAGATGAAGGGCTCAAAATTTACAAAATGTAAAATAATAGACAGTTATTTTCAGGAAACTTTTCTTGCCGGTGTGTCTTTTGAAGGTTCTAACTTTAAAAATACGCTATTTCATAATGCAAATCTTGTTGGAGCTTCTTTTTGCAATGCAAGTGGTTACAGTATAGATCCTTTGGTTAATAATGTCCGCAAAGCAAAGTTTACAGTTCCCGATGTCCTGAACCTGCTTAGCGGATTTAATATTGAGATTAAAGATTGTGACTAAACTTCAGCTTGAGTATTAGGAACGGAGCAAACACAAGAATATCAGAAAAACTGATGTACACCACATAGAGCAATATTTTTCGATTAATTTATCCTGAAATAATATTCAATACTTACTATAATAATCTATTATTTCCACAAATATGTTATATCACGGGTTTTGAGTGTCCAATATTAATTAAAAGATATATTTTCAATATCCCTCAATGCTAATCATCAGTTTACATTTCTAATTCTCGATTATTAACAGTTTTAAAAGCAATATTTTACTATTAATATATTTTTATTCGGGCATATACATAATAGCTTGCTTCTTCCTTCAGTTCTCTTTTTTTCTCATACTATACAGTATGGAGTAAATATGTTTTTTGCTTCAATATCGGGGCTAATTATAGTAATTATTGCTCTAATTATTGCTCCGTCCCTGATAATTTTAGTTATCAACGGCACTATCTCTTCCCAGTATTTCTCCATCCTCTTTCTTAAATTA
>Ga0190304_1001007_pt1 | contig 12868 bp, 8 predicted proteins | sample 48700712_MG_FD_161670 | JGI IMG/M metagenome (GOLD analysis project Ga0190304, IMG submission 161670) | Hydrothermal vent sediment bacterial communities from Southern Trench, Guaymas Basin, Mexico - 4870-07-1--2_MG | ecosystem: Environmental > Aquatic > Marine > Hydrothermal vents > Sediment ... | reverse complement strand
AGGGAGTTCTTCAGCTACCACCTCGGGCTTTATCGCCTGCGGCCTGTCGTCTGGCAGGTTGTGCCCCCTCAGAGGAATTCCGGGAGGCGCTCATCCAGAACGAGCCCTTCTCCTGAGACCTTCAGCGTCTTTCTCTACTGGCACAAGCTGGATGCGGACACCCTGCGAAAGGTGCGTTCGGTATACCTTCAGCCGTATCTGGATTCCGCCTCAAGGGTGGTTCGTGAAGCCCAAACGCGTTTCCTGGAATTACAATCTTCCGAAGCCTCAATTAAGACGCTCCGGGATTCAGAGCGTAGCCTCGACGAGGCGAGGGCAAAGGAAGAAGCCCTCAGGAGGCTTGCCGACGCCATAGACGCCCTGCTTCGTCCGCACAACCTCGAGGTGCAGAGCAGAAGCGAGTGGGTGAAGCAGAAGGTAAACGAAATCGTCTCTCAGGGCTATCGTCCGAACCGGGATTACGGCGTGCGGGTGAACATAGAGCCACTAAAGCAAAAGGGGATTCTGCATCCCGACGCAAAGCGGGTAAAAGGCTAAATTGGGAGATGAAGTGTGATGAGTTTGATTACATGGCTACGAAAAGAAATTGAAGAAAAGTTCAATCGTCAGGGCGATGCCGGTATCATCATTTGGTATGACCCTGGCGGCACGCTTGCTACCCTTGTGAATAACGCCTTGCCCAAAGATGTAGATCTTTTGCGGTTTGAAGGTAGTTACCTCACCATGAGGTTTAAACTGGAAAGTAACGATCCAAGTTTCAAAAAACGCTGGCTTTTATATATTCCCGAAAAGCCCCCTGATGAAAGCTGGCTTCGCGATATAGAACTTCTCGGTGAGCGTATGGAGATGGATTTACTCGAACTGCTCCGAAAGCGGTGCAACTTTCCTATAACCCAGAAATTGGTTCGCCTTTTGCGTAACAATCCCGAAAATGCAAAAGAACTGGCGGATAAGTGGGGATCCTTAATAGGTGAAAAGCAAGTTACAGAGGCGAGCCTCATAGATGCCATGCTGGCACTATCTTTCGGGTTGGATTGCTGGAACATGGACGAAGCTCTGCTTTTATACTTAAGCCAGAGAAACTGGAAAGAACGTTTGAATAAACGGGGACTTTGGGAAGAGTGGTGCGAATGTATACGTGAATGGACAGGATGGTTGGACATTCCAGAAGATGAGAATACACTTCGTGAACGCTTGCAAGCGATGGTACTGCTATCCGAATTAGTCACAGTGGTTCCGGAACTCGCGAACCGATGGACAATCGTGCCATCGGAACCAAAACGTAGTGTTGCGGCAAACTTAGCAAGGAAATGGCGTCAGCGTGAGCCGTTAAGTGACGCATATATGCATGCCGCTCGAAGTGTGGAACAGGCTTACGAGTTGAGTAGTGTGCTCACAGTGAGTGAACCGCTTTTGAGTGCGGAGACATTCTACATCATAGATGAATTATGGAAGCACGAACTGCGGCGTGCTATCGCAAAGAACGGAAGTAATTTTGGCAAGAAAGCAGAACGCTTGCGTGAAATCGCCCAATCGCGTCAACGACTTTTCTGGGCAAGGCATGACCGTGAACTTGGTTGCTTCTGGGAAGCGATTTCGCTTTCTGCTTCCCTATTCATTCGTTGTCGTAAAGCTGTGCAAGCAGCCGACGGAGTGGGTACGGTGCAGGAATTCATTAGATGCTACACCGCTGAAGGAGGGTGGTGGCAACTGGACAGTTGGGCGTTACGTCTCGCGACGGTTTGCGAACATCTAAGTGGCGAGGACAAGGAGCGGTTTTTGCATCCGGCATGGACGGCTTACGGTCAATACCTACAATATGTGAACCGTGTCTTTGCGGATGCAGTAGAACGTGATGGTTGGCAACCCACGCAGATGAATTTCTGGCAAGCTTTCCGCAGGAATCGTGGACATAAGGTTGTGTTCTTCGTAGACGCACTTCGGTATGATCTGGCAAAGCATCTGAGGGAGATACTTGCCGGACGGATGGGGTTTGAAATCACACCCGTTCAAACTATGCTACCCAGCATCACAGAACTGGGGATGACAGCGTTATTACCTGATGCCGAAAAGGGTATTGAAGTGACCGTACAGAGAAATAAACTCTCGGTGCTTGTGAGTGGTAGGACAATGAATACGAGGGCTGAGCGGATAGAGTGGTTGAAGAAACACCTTCCACAAGGCGGGATGGTGGTGAGATTGGATGAACTGGAGCGGGTAGATTTAAGCGGTGTTCGCACACTGGTGGTGCTCTCCCGGGAAGTGGACGAGTTCGGCACGTTTGCCGCTGATTTGCAGCCACAGGGACTTCTTGAGCTCACAGAAAGAGTTGCCCGTGCGGTTCGGTATGTAGCGGAAAAGGGCTTTCAGCATATCTGGGTGGTTGCTGACCATGGGTTTCTCTTTGTCCCTCCAGGGATGCAGCTGGATACCCTGTCTGCACCGGAGGGGTTTATATGTAAGCGACGCTTTGTGGTGGGTGCAAGTGCAAAGGGATGTTTGGTACTTGAAGCAAAGGCAATAGGCTTACAGGGTGATGTGATTCTGGCTTTTCCTAAAGGGACGAGTATTTTCGGATTGCCAGGTGAGCCAAGCGCATTCCTTCACGGTGGATTGAGTTTACAAGAGTGCGTAGTGGCGTGCTTGCACGCGAAGGTCTTAGCACCTGTACAGAAGGTGAAAGTTACGATGTCCGTGCCAGACCCGGTTACGAGTCGAACGGTATCGGTCACCATCCGTGCTCAACCCACCACGTTATTTGACCAGCCGCGGCGTGTCAAGATCAAAATCGGGAAACAGGAAAGCAAACCTATAGAGGTCGCCCCTGACCAATCGCAGCAAATTTCTTTGACTTGGTTAGAGTTTGATGAGGAACCACCATTGAAGGTGTGCATTTCACTTCAGGACGCCGATACTGGCGAAGTGTTAGAAGAAAAAGAAGTAAGCGTGGAGATAATAGTGTGAATGGAAGATAATATTGGCTCACCGCCATGGTTAGTAACTTTTTTAAAAGGTTCTTTTTCTCCATATTTTTGTAGAAAAAAACAAAAGGTTTAGTGACAGACCAAAATAATTCAACAGCGTTTTCATGGTGTTGGAGAATGATATGCTTTCGTGTTTCCAGTGGTTAATGAGATTAAGAATATGTGCACTGTAACAACAGGTCAACTTGTTCCAACTTATGTATAAGCGGCGTCATACCGAAGAACTCCATAGCTGTTAATAATGGGATACTTAGTCTTTGGGCCTTTTCATAAACAGGGGCAAGCCTTTCCGTATATTTGGGTTCACGTAATGGATGATGATCGTATATGATGATTTCAGGTGTCGTCTCTTCCAGTATTCTTTCCATGTTGTTGATGACACGATCCATGTTACGGAAAGCAAATACATAACCCAACAGATATGTAGGGGGACCATCGATTATCAATATATCGGGTTGCTCATCTATTATCCAATCTGCGTATTGCTCGACAACCGGGCCTTGCAAGTCCGATGTGTACAACAATTTTGTACCTCTGTGTTCAACCACCAACGCTATCAGCCAACCCGTCTTGGTATACTCTTCACCATGGAATAAGGGTTCGGTGAACCGCAACACTGTATCACCAAACTTGACCGTCATACCGTCTGCAAAGTATATCCCCTTATGGGTGGGCTCCTTCACCCATGCATTGGTCTGCCATGTAGCTACATTCTCCAGAAATCGTTTACGTATACGGGGTTCGGCATCTGGACGTTGCACCCTTATAGGCATGGGAAAGCTGAACTCACGTTGTTGAGGTTCGATATACTCCAGGTCACCTAACAACTGTCCCAGAAACAGCCGTGCACGTTCCCATTGCGAATAGTTGATCCATCGGTTAGGATCCTTTATGTAAAGGATTTTATTGTCATAGAGGTGGGGCACCTTCTCCGGTAACGTATGGTGATCATAGTGATAATGTGAAATGAAAATGACATCCGCTTGTTGGGCATAGCTGCTTATCCTTTCAAGTGCTATTGCACGTAGCTTATCTTTGACATCATCCGGTAACGGGTACGAGGGTTGCATACCAGCAGCACCGGGGTCAACGAGCAACTTAATGTCTGGGGTTTGAACAAATATCGAACTACATTTTGCACCCATGGAGTCGAACCACAGCAGTGTCACCTCTATATCACCAACCTTTAACTTACGGTCAAACATTATCGTTTCTCCAGTAACCAAGTTACAACAAACAATGCAAAGAACGGCAGAAGAAACCATAAGCTCTGTGAGAAAAATACAGGTCGTCGTACGCTGACGGGTTTAACCTCAGAAAGCTGGGCTATCGAATCTATGATTGTACCACCAGTAGCATCCGCTATCTGCTGTAGAGTGAACCGATCCACCCCATATAGCCTATCTTCTACTGGTAATGGCTCTACGAGCAGCGTATCGATCCATATGTGGTTGCCGAATTCAACTCTCATGCGGTGTTTACCTTCGGGTAGCGCATTAACATACAGATGGTACACACCATCGGTGGGGTACAGTTTATGCTTGCTATCGTTGAGTTTCACCCGAATAGTATCTTCGTAACGTTCATCAGGTGTCAACCATATCATGAAATCTATCCTTTGTGCGATACCTTCTTGTACATGGAGTGGTGTCATAAATTGCACGTAGGGGTAATCAACCCCATATAGCAGGTATTCAAAAAGCAGCTTGCTAAACTTACCGGAGGTGACGAAATCCCATCGCCATATGTCGTTCACTGCAATATGTAACACTTTGGGCTGTGTGTAGGGTTGCCATACAATAAGTGGTAGCTCGATATGCCCAAGATGCTGTACCTTGGGTGATAACGTAGCCCATACCTGGGTACCCTCTTTTAGCCCATTAAAGGTGTATAATTCATGGAATACCAACAAAGTATCCTGCAACCCCTGTAATGTGACAGATTTGAAGTTTGGATAGAAAGTACCACTCCTGTATGAACATGGTGGTATAAGTGGTGACAGCCTATGCTGGATACCACCGATCATCACAAGAGTCTGTGTAGCTGGTAGGTTTCTGATACTATAGTTGTCGAGTACAACGATATCAGCTGATGGCCAGCTATCAGGTAGCTGTGTAATTTTACCCGCTGGTGTCCAGTAAACTCCAGGCGCTATCTCAAGATAATAATCCAACACTATACCCTTTTTGTTGTCAACACTTTGTTTGAGGAACTTGAAGTTCCATGAGGGTTTACCTATCCAGATCACACGCTTGGGGGCAACCACACGTATTGGTACCGTGAGCTGATTATTAAATGGATTGATATCCCATTCAGGTACATCTATCGATGCTTGTAGGTTATGGATACCGGGGTGGTCGAATTTCAGCTTTAAGTTGATTTCGTTGATACCGCTACCCAGGTGTAATGCTTTGTTGAATATTGGTTCGCCATCCTTTAAGAATGTGAGCCCACTCGTAATGGGCAAGGTATCATTACGTATAATAAGTATTACGGATACGCTATCGTGTGAATAGATAGGCTCTCTCACTATCATATCTATCAACCCTACATCAGCCCATACTTTATCAGGTAAGTTCACAGGGTAAACCGGCACAGCTATTGAGTGTAAATCTGTCCACGATAGCCGTGTGGTGGTTTCGTTACCATCTGATACGAGAATGATGGCGCTTGCTGTTCGTGATACCTTCTTAAGGTAGTCAACAATTGGGCTACTATCCGCAGTAAATGTTAAGGCATCAGCCTCTGGAAATATATATATCTTGTATTCCGGGTGGTTAGATTTTATAAGCTGCAGCAAGCTATCGATCTCAGGTTGCCACAACCGCATACTACGTGAGTTATCCACCAGCACAAATATTGGGTACCTACGTACAAATGTGCGATAGAGGAAGGGTTCACTCACAAGTAGTATCATACACCCTACCACCAGTATACGTAATGGCAAAAATAATCGGTTGCGTTTCAACCATATCAATGGGATAATTATTACCGCAAAAAGTACCCCGTATAGATACATGTCAGTAACGTATCTTAAACTCTACACCCACCCTGAACGCAGTTGAGCTACGTTCACCTATGAGTAACACCCTACGACGCAGATAGTATTCACTGCGTATCAATTCGTCATGTGTGGCCAAATCACGCATGTAGAAGATGAACCACGTTGGCGATAGGTATTTACCGGCGGCTAACCTGAAACCAGGCTTACCTCCTGCAATATAAGGTTCTAACGCAAACATATCGAAGATATCTGTAGCTGGCATCACCTGTTTCTGTAAGAGATAAGATATAGTACGTTCGGGTAGCATCATAACAAGCTCATCAGGGGTTAACGTTCGTTGAGGCACCACATTAAACACAAGTAATGAAACAATATCAGTCAATGGGCGTGGTGGTACGGAACTGAGTGTAAACTGCATATCCCCAAAATAGCCGGTTACCCCCAATTTAATAGTGTCCTCGATGGGTTCACTTTTACCACCACGTATCTCGAGGTGCTTCACAACAGTATATGCGGATAGGTCGATCTTGGGGTTGAATTCGGTAATATTTTCGAAACTGAACCTACCCCGCGTTATCTCAAATTTCCTATCAAAATAGTAGAAATAACCACGTTTGACGTTGGCATTTCCAGTAAACAATAAGCGGTCGAGCTGTGTAATCAATCGCACATCGCCCTCCAATTCCATATTGGCGGTGGAATTTTTAACCCATACGTTTCTGGGGAATACCACTTCGAGGTTAAACCTTATAGGAGGGTATGGACCACCCATTATTTCATTAAACTCTGCAGTGTAAATAGCATTATTGATGTAGATTTTGCCACTTATTAATGGATATTGTAGGTTACCGTCAACAGTAAGCTCTATATCCATATCAGCTTGTAAATCATGGCGTGCAATCCTCACGTTAGTACCTTCGATGTGGAGATTATCAGCCTTCACACCAGGATGAAGTAATATCAAGTTATTGGTGACATTGAGCGTTTCACCAACTTTTGTATCAACCAACGTGATAGTGTCACCATTCAGCTGTATATGGCTGACAAACGTATCGGCGTTGAATCCAAACACTGGAGCTTGTAGGTTAGCCCCATCAATAGATAGTTCACCATAAAAGAGTGGATACTCGTAAGTGCCGACAATTTTGAGTCCACCCGATACTTTCGCTATATCTGCATCCACCATTGGTGGGAACAGTTCCGTAAACGGTAAATCATGTAGCTTAACATCCCAGTACCACTCCTTTGGCAACAGAGTGGGACGAAATTTCCTTAAAGAAAACGGTAACCAGCCCACAGCTTCACCATATCCAGTGCCATTTTTGAAGCCAAGTTCCAAAAAGTGTAGCGTATCATCATGTATGGCAAGCGTAAACCTTACTGTATCAACTGCATAGCTATAGATGGGGTTAGGGAATACGTAGAGTAGGTCGTATACTAAACCATGTGCCTCAACCTGTGGGTCATCGTATGTACCGGTAAACGTGACCTCAGCATCTGCGTAGCCACTGAGCTCGGGTAGCAGCAATTTGATTGGCACCCCCTTTGTCCAAATATGTAAGGCTATATCATGTGGATCATATTTACCAGACAGCGAGAGATGACCACCCTCGACGTTAAATCTACCCTCGATATGTAGCCCATCTTCCCACCGCAGTACCAAAGGTGTAACGTTTGATAGATGTATATCCTCGTATCGAATATTAACGGAATCTATGTGCCACTCGTCTATATAACTTAACCCACATAGGTAGAAATGTGCATCCTTGCCGGTACCAGTGGCACGGAACTGCCAACCTATTTCAGTAGGTGTGGTTTCTATCCCCCAAATATCTTGCTTGAGGTTACCGATAATAGCATCCCTTAAATATAGGTAAAGCTTACCGGTGGGCGGCTGTAGTGAGAGGTCAAAATTGGCATCTAAGTTCATAGCACTCACGTATGGGGTGTTAAACTGCACGATACGTACACCACCTTTCAGTGAAGGTGCACCAAGCGTACCCTGTAGCCGAAACCTACCTGTTAGCAAGCCATCGACTGGATAGCCGAACCCCGATATTGGGAAATTGTTGGCATCGACAATTAGATCCAACGTATCGTGTACGATGCGACCAGCTAAAGATAATCGACCGTTAAGGAATCGTAACATAAGGTGCGATATCTCATAAGAATCTGCAGCAAAAACTGTAGTACCTGTGATTCTATCGAGTAACCTTTCATCCAGTCTACCCGCTACGTCATAGGTAAGGTGGATACTGGTACCGTCACTTTCGACATGTACATTACCTTCCAAATCGGTATTACATAAGGCATGCTCTATGAAATCACATAGATTAAGGTTATGTACACAGAAATCACCGTAGTACTGGGGGTAACACATGGTGAGTGTACCCTCTATCTGACTGTCACCATTACGCCATGCTATATCATAAAATTTGAACGTGTCAGCATACCAGCGAAGTCTACCTGAACCATCACCAATGTAGTTACCCCTGTAGTATGCGTCCTGTATCTTCCATTCAGCGGTAACAGTATTGAGGTCCGTCATACCTTTTAGGATCAAACTACCGTCAAAAGTGGTATCTAAATATGAGATAGGTAACCCACATATTTCGAAATTTAACAATGAATCGTCACTTAATATACCAGATAAGGTTAACCAGTAGGTATCGCCTTCGATACGAAATCGATCGATCCTCACCCCATTGGGTTGTAAGTTGATTACTAACGAGACATGTCCCCAGTTACGGTTACGGAAGATGAGCCCCCTACCGGATAGCCAGAACAGGTTATCCTTCATACCTGCGGTTGCACTACGGAGTACAGCGTTTCCGATGACTGGTAGAGAAGCAATCGAAAGTTTCACGATATCGAGATGCTCGATTATCAAAGGAAACTCCCCTGTAGCAGTTACGGTGCTATTTGGTTTATAAGTAATGGAAGGGTTGAATATTCTGAGCCTCGATAATCGCTTACGTAATAACCCGATAAGTGAGATCTCAGCGACCACGGAATCAATGGCAACCATATCCGAGCGTATGTTTTTCAGGGTCAGCTGTCGAAATGGGTTACCATACAGATACTGTATATCAACACCCAAGATACGTTCGAGTTGCGATTTGATGATGGGGTTGAACACACCACATAGGGTTAGCAAAACTATGGATACAAGCAATAGACCAATTATTATTGGGATGTATCTCTTGCCCATCGGATTTTGGGAGCCACAAAGTAGGTACCTTCCCTCCGTGGAGCGTTGGCGAGCGCCTCGTCTGGTGATAACGATTTGCCGGGAATATCCTCACGTAAAATAAGAGAAGCTTTACTAAAGTGTACGGGTAGCTCGCCAGTGGGGGCGTTACGTATCTGTGCAAAGTATTCAAGTATCTTCCGAAATTGTGCGATAAATGCTTGCTGTTGGTCACCCTTAAACTCCAGGTATGCAAGTCGTGATACTTTCAATATTTCATCCTCATCTACCATATGTTAAATTTATCGTACTATGTTATAAGTCAATCAGCTGTATTACGTAGATTTTTGAAGAATCTCTGTAGTAACTCAATGGCTTCACGTTCCAGTATGCCACCTTTTACCTCAATGCCCTCACAACATCTAAACTTACTCACTATGCCACCAATCCGTGTATCATATGCACCAAATACACACCTGGATATTCTTGCAACCCATATAGCACCTGCACACATGGGACAAGGTTCGAGTGTCACATATATTGTACAACCATTTAGCCGCCAATCCCCCAGTGTATTGGCAGCACTTGTGATCGCCAGTATCTCCGCGTGTGCAGTCGGATCTTTGAGTGCCTCCACCCTATTGTGGCCACGCCCTATGATACGGTTATTTTTAACGATGACAGCACCTACAGGGACTTCACCCTCTTCGAATGCAAGTTTAGCCTCTTTAAGTGCTTCATGCATCCAGAATGTGTCATCCATGGAAATTAGGAGACCCCGGCCAACGGAGTTGGCCGGGGTTAATACTTACTCAACCACCTTCCTGAGCTTAGCACCGGGCACGAATTTGGGCACCTTCTTGGCTGGTACCCTTATAGGGGCGCCTGTCCTTGGGTTACGTGCGGTACGTGGTGCCCTCTGTCTTACAACAAACGAACCAAACCCCACGAGTGTAACCTTTTCACCCTTGCCAAGTGCTTCTGTCACTGTCTCCATAAACGCATCAACAGCCGCCTTGGCCGCTTTCTTGGAAATACCGGCCTTTTCGGCTATCCTGGCGGCAAGATCAACCTTCTTCATCCTACCTCCTTGTTATGTTAGATATTGCAACCATCATCTACATTGTCAAGGTATTTCATGTTCAAGATAATGCATCTCAACATATGTCAATATTGGTGTTAAAGATATATTGACCCAGAGGCTTGTCAATCATGGATCTACGATGTATCCCCATTTTTGAAATATATCTTGGTTTTACAGCGAGGACATTCGTAATATTTCACCTTATCCAAAAGTATGGGGTAGCCACACTTATTGCATTTCATGTTTATAGGTTTATCCCTCAGCATGAAATGGCAATTTGGGTTATCACAAACATAAAGCAGACGTCCTTGCTTATCCATACGTTCGACTAACATACCTCCGCAATTGGGGCATCTAACCCCTGTGGGATATGGTCTCGTATATTTACACTTTGGAAACCTACTACATGCAAGGAATCTACCAAATTTACCATATCGGACGGTAAGCTGTGCCCCACATATTGGGCACGATTCGTCACGTCTTTCCTTTATTGTGGCACGTATCTCCTTTTTGTGCTTCTCGACCTCTTCCACCTCCTTTTTGAATGGCGTATAAAAGGCTTGCAGTACCTGCAGATAATCGACCTTATTTGCTTCAATTTCATCTAACTGTTTCTCCATGTTGCGGGTGAACTCCACATTAAATATATCTGCAAAGTATTTCACAAGGATACGGTTAACTCTTTCGCCTAAATCGGTGGGTATCAGGTAGCCTCTCCTTTTGACCACATACTTTCTATCTTTTAACGTTGATATAATGATAGCGTATGTGGATGGACGTCCTATACCCAGACGTTCCAACTCCTTCACCATACTACCTTCAGTATACCTTGGTGGCGGTTGTGTAAACTTACGTTTCTTGTAGATTGCCTCCACGTTTAACTCCATGCCAGGAGTTAGAGTGGGTAAACTTTCGCCAGCTTTGGTTTTCTCATCCCATACTTTAAGGAAACCCTCAAATTTAATCGCCTGCGATGATGCTCTCATAGTGAATCCATCACCTTCTATCGTAGCTTCCCTAACTTCGTATATAGCGGGGTTCATCTGTGATGCAACAAACCGGCACCATATCAGCTTGTATAGCTTGTATTCGTCCTCACTTAGGTATCTTTTCACATTATCAGGTTCCCTACTCACTTTTGTTGGCCGTATAGCTTCGTGTGCACCCTGCACTATTTTTGCCTTCTCCTTGTACTTTGGTGGTGAACCAGGTAGAAACTCATCCCCCCACATTCTTTTGATATACTCACGTGCCTCCAGCTGCGCGTGACGGCTCACCCTTACCGAATCCGTACGCATGTAGGTGATGAGCCCCTCCGCTTCGTCATCCATTTCGATACCCTCGAATAACTTCTGTGCGATCCTCATCGTGTAGGAAGGTGCAAACTTCAACATATGGGCAGCATCCTCCTGTAGTGCCGATGTCACGTAAGGAGGGTGTGGGTAACGTTTCTTATCGTATATCTTGAACTCACTCACGTGAAATTTTGCCCCCCTTATCTTATCCACAATATCTATGGCGTCATGTTCGGATTCGATCTTCACTTTTTTGCCACCTATTTCCTCCAACTTCGCCATAAAGCTACCCACCTCACACGTAAACTTAACGTATATCTCCCAATACTCACGTGGCTTAAATTTCCTTATGGCTTCTTCACGCTCACAGATGAGCCTAAGTGCCACACTCTGTACCCTACCTGCTGATAGCCCGCTACCTATGATTTTCCATAGTAATGGGCTCACCTTATAACCTACCAGTCTATCCAATATCCGACGTGCAAGCTGCGAATGCACCTTGTTCATATCGATATCAAGTCGCTCCTTTATAGCCTTACGTACGCTTTGTGGTGTTATTTCATAAAATAGCACCCTATGTATCGGCCGCTTTATCTCCTCAGCGATATGATATGCTATTGCTTCACCTTCACGATCAGGATCAGTCGCTATTATGACCTCTTTTGCATGCTTTGTAGCTGTACGTAGTCGCTCCACAATCTTTTCCTTGCCAGGAATGATAACGTATGTGGGTTTGAAGTTATTATGTTCATCAACCCCCAGCTCATTCTCGGGTAAATCTTTGATATGCCCTTTAGATGATAGCACTTTGTAACCAGACAGAAACTTACTTATAATTTTAGCTTTCGTGGGTGACTCAACTATCAGGATTTTACCTTTTTCTGCCATCAGTGTACAACCACTATCTTGTTGGTTAACCTCTTATCAAGAGATTCCAAATATATGAAATATATGCCGGTTGGCAAGCTATAAGTACGCCAATCAACTTCATGTACACCACGTGTAAGATGCCATGTCCAGCATTTCACGAGTTGCCCCAATGTATTGTATACTTTAACCGATACCTTCGTATCCACAGGTAGCATAAGTCGCATCCTGACCATATCCGTAGTTATGGTAGGATATAGTTCAACTTTCATCGTAGCTGCAAAGCCCTCCGTTACTGTAGTGGTAGGTTTGTCATACACGCCTGTGTAATGAGGGTCATGCCTATGCATTGGCCAATCGATATCTTCGTGCTCATAAGCTGCATCTATATCCCACATGTAGATTGTACCCTCGAGCGTTGTCTGTATGATCTCGAGGTCGCCA
>Ga0190304_1001000_pt1 | contig 12924 bp, 9 predicted proteins | sample 48700712_MG_FD_161670 | JGI IMG/M metagenome (GOLD analysis project Ga0190304, IMG submission 161670) | Hydrothermal vent sediment bacterial communities from Southern Trench, Guaymas Basin, Mexico - 4870-07-1--2_MG | ecosystem: Environmental > Aquatic > Marine > Hydrothermal vents > Sediment ... | reverse complement strand
GCCTGGTTTTCTTTTGCCGTCATTGCCAGGAGTAGCGATACCCCGAAGCATTCCTTTAACTTTCAGATAGCTATCTCCCTTTATTAACACTGCACTGGGCTGATTTTCTGGTTGACACCAATCCCACATTTCATTTCGTAGAGCCTCTAATAAGCTGTAGGGAGTTGTGATGAATCGTGCAATAGGAGATTTCGTCAATGGAGCAGGATACCGGTGGAAATGGGGAAGCAAAATAACCGCTCTATGGAGTATGACAGTGGAAAGAGTATAAAAGAAAATGAATGGAGAATAGATGGATAAAGAGAATAATTACCGAATGACCATAATTATTCCCCTATATAATGAAGTGGAGAATTTACCACGAATTACTGATACCTTTTTAGAGTATTTTTCTATAAGTAAAACAAAAAGTAAAATTCTGTTTGTCGATGATGGATCTATTGATGGCAGCTTAGATAAAATTGTCGAGATTTGCGATTCGAACCCCGATTTCCAGTATATTTCATTTGAAACTAATTGCGGCTTGAGCTCTGCCATCAAAGCAGGAATTGACTATTGTTCTACTGAGCTTACGGGGTATATCGATGCAGATCTACAAACAACGCCATTTGATTTTGAGAAATTGCTTCCCCATATTGATGAGTATGAAGCAGTAATTGGTTTCAGGGAAAAAAGAAAAGATTCATTGAGCAAAAAGATTCAATCATTAATTGCTAATAGCATCAGAAGAGCATTAATTAAGGATGGGATTATTGACACAGGATGTCCTCTGAAGATTATTAGAACAGATGTGGCAAAAAAAATCCCTTTATTTGACGGATTACACAGATTCATACCAGCTATGATTTTACTGCAAGGTGGAAGGGTGAAACAAATCGCTGTTGAACATTTTAACCGAACTGCTGGAGAATCTAAGTTTAATCTTCTAAACAGATCGTTAAAACCGCTACAAGATACATTTGCATATCGTTGGATGCGTAGCAGATATATCAATTATACGATTAAACAAACTGACTTAAATAAATGAAAAATTGGTTCTCTTACCATAGCTTTGTTTATTCTATTGGATTTCTGGCTCAATTGCTTTTTTCGGCACGACTGGTTGTTCAGTGGATAAAATCTGAAAGAGTTAAGAAAGTGCTATCTCCTGAGCTCTTTTGGAAATTAAGTTTGGCTGCTTCTTTCTTACTTTTTGTTTACGGTTTGTTAAGAAATGATTTTGCTATTATGTTAGGACAATCTATTACATACTTCATCTATATCAGAAATATGCAGCTTCAAGGTTCATGGAAAAAATATCATAAGTATATACGATTATTCATCTTAATTTCCCCAGCTTTTTTTGCGTCGTATTTGATTAGTACAAAACAATTCGACATTTCCCAACTGTTCGATAAGACTAACATACCCTTTCATCTTTTGTTGTGGGGAAGTTTAGGACAGGTAATATTTACTTTGAGATTTGTTTATCAGTGGATTTATTCAGAACGAAAAAAAGAATCACATTTACCCTTTGGCTTTTGGTTTTTAAGCTTAATCGGGTCATTAATGATTTTCAGCTATGCTATATTCAGAAGAGATCCTGTTTTGTTTTTAGGGCAGTCATTTGGATTTGTTATTTATTTAAGAAATATTTTATTAGGGATGAGGGGACATATATGGAAAAGATAAATTTTAAGATATTTTTGATTTTAATTCTTTTTGTGTTACTTTTTAATGTTGGGAAGTATGGAGTATTAGAAACCAGCGATGCAAGATATTCAGAAATCGCCAGAGAAATGGTTGTATCAGGAGATTATTTGCATCCGAATTTTCTTAATGTACACCATTACCATAAACCACCTCTAACATATCAAATAACAGCTATAGGATATAAAATTTTTGGTATAAATCCATTTGGAGCAAGATTTTTCCTTCAAATAGCCATAATTGTTCAGATTCTTCTTGTTTATATGATTTCACTTTTGTTATTTGATAATAAAAAAATTTCTTTGGGAGCGTCTTTAATATATTTTTCAATACCGCTAGTGTTTTTCTCTTCAAGATTTCTTACGACAGATATCTTTTTAACAACATTCGTTCTTATGTCTATGTATAACTGGATAAAATATAGAAAAGAAGGGGCTTATAAATATTTATATCTGTTTTACTTAAGTTTGGCTTTAGGTTTTCTAACAAAAGGGCCTGTTGTTTTTATTGTACCTCTGCCGTTTGTCCTGCTTTACAATAGATTAGAGCCTTCAAAAAACAAATTCTCGGTTCACCATATTATTTCATTTGTTTTATTTCTTTGTACCGCTTCTTCATGGTATATATATTTGATTTGGCATAATAGAGATTTTTTGAGCTACTTCACAATAAATCAAACGGTTGATAGATTTTCTACAAATAGGTTTCATAGATATGAGCCGTTTTGGTATTTCCTTGTTTATGCTCCACTTGTTAGTTTGCCTTGGTCCGTAAATCTGATATCACTAGGAATACAATGCAAATCATACTTCAAAAAAAAATCGATATATACGGTGCTTCTCGCTACTCTTGTTATTCCAATAATATTTTTTTCACTATCCGAATCAAAAATGATTTTATACATACTCCCCATTTTTGGAGTGTTTGCTATACTTACAGCAAAGCTTATAGATATTATAGATATTGAAAAGTTTAAGAAAATATATAACTTCAATTTTATATATACTATTTTGATAGCTGCTCTTTTTGTGATCATTGTTCCTTTTACAAAGTACAGTGTTTCAATCTCAATAGTTATTTTTGGATTATTCATTATCTCTATTTTGATTTATTTGCACTATAATAAGAGAATGGATATTAAAAATAAAGTTATACTTTCTAATGTTATAATGGCAATTTTTATTATAATCGCAGGAAGTAACTTAATAGAAAATAATCAACTAAAAAGAAAAAGTTCAAAACCGGTGACAGATTTTATAATTGAAAAACACCTCAGAGATAGAAATATCTTAGTTTATAATACAAGAAAACCCTCCATTGCATTTGGATTAAATAAATCCATTATATCTTTGAATGATGGAAGTAAAAAATTAAATAGAGAAACACAATTTGAAACAAATGCGGAATGGAAAAAATACCTTATTGATATGAAGAATGAAACTGAAGTTAATGAACTAAAAAAAATAATGAAAGAGCAAACGGTTCTTATCGTTTATAAACATAAAATTCATAAAGAGCATAAATGGTTACTTGATTATTACAAAAATTGTAAAGAGATAGGTAAATGGTCAATTTATTACTAATAACATCTAATGAATAATGGCTCCCATCTAAAAACACTCCTTTTTTTATTCTGAGATCAAAACCCTTGGTTTCATGCTGAGCAGTGTATCAAATTCTGTTCAGAAGTTTCAAACGGAGCAGATAGCTTGAGAAGTTGATCTATTTCGGCAATATCACAAAAAAGAAACCCCCAGAAGTCACAAATCCCAAGATCGTCCACCAAGTGCCGTTGTATGCGGCCGAAATTCACACTAATCGGTTTTAGCCGGAGAAGCCGGAACCGTAGTGACATCGATTTGGAGAGAAGACTCAAAACGAAGATTTGAAGCTCGAATCCCGGTTTTCTTGCTTTTCTTCAGGTTGTGGGACAGCTCCGGTGCCTGGAAACCAGATAGTTCATTCTCTGCTTTTTTCCTTTCTGCTCCCTTCTCACTTCTCCCATCAATCCTCTTTTCCACATTAAATAAACTTTTCGGTTTACATATTTCCACAAAATCAGATTTTTCACCTCAAACATAGCATGAGCGGAGAGTAAATGAAAAAAGTATGGATTATCATGCTCATAATTATGGAGTGTTTGATGAATTTTGCAACGAATAATTACGGGTATCGGGTACCATCCCAAGACATCATCGATTTGTATGACGCTCCCAAAGCGCCCTATTACACCATTATCCAAAGACACAACTTAGCTCTGGAAATTAGCTATTACTCAAACCAGACTTTGGCCGACCTGGCCGAGCCCAAACTGCAACTGGCCGGGCTGGAAATCTCACCTCGACTCAATGGCGAACTCATGGCATCGCCCATTACCGCCATCACCATCCATGATTTGGTATCAAACGAGAAAAAACCAGTTCCCCTCCCGGCAGGATGCAGAGTGCGGGGATATGATTTTTCTCCGGATTATTCCCACTGCGCCATCAAGTATGAAGCAGAAGATGGTATTGGTCTGATGATATTGGATGTGGCATCAAATCAACTGGAAGTGGTTCCGAACATCCGTATTAACGATATATTCAGCGGTGAATCACTACAGTGGTTTAATGATAACCAGCGGCTGTTGCTTTTCTGCATCCCGCCACAAAGAGGCGCTGTACCAAAAACCCAAAAGCTCCCGGACTCCCCGGTGATAGAAGAATCTCTGGGCAAAAAAAGCACCCTTCGCACCTACACAAACCTGCTGTCAAGCCCCGCTGATGAAACACTTTTTGACTACTATTTTACTTCTCAGATGCAGATTCTCGACCTTGCCACCGGCACCACCACTCCCCTGAAAAAACCGGATATTTACTATCAGGCCATGCTCTCCCCGGATAATCAGTTTCTCCAACTGGCTACCATTTCCCATCCCTACTCCTACCAGGTTCCCTATTACTATTTTCCTCAGAATTTCAGCCTGATAAACCTTCAAACCGGCGATATAACGCTGCTTCACCAGCGGCCACTGCAAGACCAGATTCCCATGGGCGGCACCTACATTGGGCCCCGTTATTACGATTGGCAACCGGGATATCCGGCACGTCTGGTGTGGAAAGAAGCCCTGGACGAAGGGAATCCCAAAGTCAAAGCAGCATTTCGCGATCGCATTATGGTATGGGATGCAGCAGCGGATGACTCGCCCAAAGAACTTCTTCGCCTGCAATATCGCTATTCCCGACTGTGGTGGTCTTCCAGCAGAGATGAACTGATCGTGCGTGAATACGATCGGGATCGTCTGTGGCACAGGGACTGGCTGTATCGGGATGCATCCGCGCCTGAGCTGCTCTTTGATATGAGCAACAATGACGAATACCAGGATCCCGGTGATCTGGTGATGGTGCGGGATGAACAGGATCAAAGCGTGTTTCTCAAGCAGGATGAAAACGTGTTTTACCGCAACAATACCGGCGCTACCCAGCAGGGAAATTTCCCCTTCCTTGCCACCTACGATCTGGATGCAAAAAAGCTCTCCTATCTCTATCGCAGTGGCCACGAATTCTTTGATAGGGTAAGCGGCTTTGTGGACAAAGACCTCACTACCATCCTGATACGCAGAGAAAGCAAAACCATGCCCCGCAACTACCTGCTGCATGATCTGAAAAGCGGCACGGACACAGCCATCACCAATTATCCAAACCCCTATCCGCAGCTTACCGAACTACGCACAGAACTGGTGACTTACTCCCGCAAAGATTCCATTCCCCTTTCTGGCGTGCTCTATTATCCGGTAGATTATCAACCCGGAAAACGCTACCCCCTCATCATAAATGCTTACCCCGATGAATTTACCGATGCCGCCACCGCCAGCCAGATCACCCAGAGTGACAACCGCTTCCCACTGTTCTGGGGCTCCAGCTACAAGTATCTGGCATTGAAGGGATTTATGATACTGGCACACGCGTCTATTCCCATCGTAGGCGATCCCCAAACGGTGAATGAGAGCTTTATCGACCAGACTCTGGGAAGTGTGGAGGCCGCCATCGATTATCTGGATGGCCGTGCCCTGATAAACCGGAACAAAGTGGGCATTGCAGGGCATAGCTATGGTGCCTTTATGGTAGCCACCGTGCTGGCCCACAGCGAACTGTGTGCCTGCGGCGTTGCCCGCAGTGGCGCCTATAATCGCACTCTCACACCCTTTGGCTTTCAAAGTGAACGACGCACCTTCTGGCAGGCACCGGAATTTTATATCAAAGCCTCACCCTTTGTGTATGCCGATAAAATAAAAGCACCTATTCTGCTAATTCATGGACTGGATGACCCAAATTCCGGCACTTTCCCCCTGCAATCAAAACGCTTTTACCAGGCCCTCAAAGGTAACGGCGCCACAGCACGGCTGGTGTTGCTGCCTCTGGAAGGTCACGGCTACAGAGCTCGGGAATCGAACTTGCATGTTCTGGCTGAGATGATCGACTGGTTTACAACCTACCTCAAGTAATGGCCCCTGCATCTCCCAAAAAGCGAGATTTCTCACCAACATTGAAATGAATCAATAGGTGATCATATCGGAAGGCAATCACAGAGGTTGTCTTCCCTCCATTTTATAGAATAATCCTTTCACATGCATCAAGTGCTCATGCAGGCAAACCAAAAACCTGGCACTCTAATATTTCGTTTGACAACCAGGCAAAGGGAATTATGTTGTCACCGAATTAGCAGTCATGAAACTTGAGTGCTAAAATTAAGAGGATGAGGATATGAAGAAAAACGAGATACGGCAGAGGAAAGTTTTACGGCATCTGGTGGAGAGCTACATCGCCACAGGAGAGCCGGTATCATCTAAATTGCTGTGTGAAAAATATATCGTTAATGCCAGTCCGGCAACGTTACGGATAGACCTGAATCGGCTGGAAAAGCAGAATCTGGTGTATCAGAAGCATACGTCTGCCGGCCGGATACCCACCATCCAGGGCTATCGTGCCTATATCAATCAGGTGGAGCTGGAGCTCAAGGCAGAAGCCTACAAAGACCACGAGGCTCTGCGGGAAATCCTGATAAAATACTATCAAGATATTCCCATGGCGTTCCACTACATCATGCAGTTGCTGGCCAAAGAAACCGATCAGCTGAGTTTTGTTGCAGAGCCGGAAATCTCCTATGGCTATCTGGAAAAGCTGGATGTCTTTAAGGTGAGCAACAACAAGCTCCTTTTTGTGGTGAGTCTTGATTCGGGTATCGACAAAACCGTGATCCTGAACTATGAGCACCCCATCACCGAGCAGCAAATCAAGGCTATCGTGCGCTACCTCAATGAGCGCCTGGCCGGGCATCGGCTCTTTGATATCCAGGAAAAATATATCGAAGATCTGGCTCAGAAAATCTCTGAAGAAAATAAGTTGCTCATCCGTTTTTTGGATGAACTTTACAAAGCTATCACCGAGATCAGCAAATACTACATTCACTTCGATGGCCGCATCAGCTTTCTGGAGCAACCGGAGTTTGATGACAAGAGCTCCATCCTCCGCTTTTTGGGCTTTATGCAGCGACAAGATCAATTGGTGAGCATGATGCAAAAGCACGACAAGCAATCGTCTCCCTACAAAGTATTACTGGGAGAAGATTTTTGCGAAACCGATATGGTAAATTACAGCCTGGTATATGCCCGATACGAGATCTTCGGCGTTCCCGGATACCTTGGCATCCTGGGTCCGGCACGGATGAATTACCGCCACAACATCCCCATCATTCGGGATATGGCGCAGATCATTACAGACACAACAAACAAAGGAATAGTGGTATCGAAACATGAACACTGAAAAAAACACATCGGTAACCGAAGCTGAAGAGCATCCTACCGAGATGGAAGAAAAAAAAGAAATGAAGAAAAAAAAGAAACCGTCTATCAAGGAACAGATGGCTTCATTGCAAGAGGAACTGGATGCAATGAAAGATAAATACCTGCGGAATGTCGCAGAGTTTGAAAACTTTCGCCGTCGCAGCATCCAGGAAAAATCCCAATGGATAAAGGGCGCGACCCAGCGTCTGGTTTTGGAACTGTGCGATGTGAACGACAATTTCGAGCGAGCTCTGAATCTTGAGGAAGCCCACAAGGCAGATGGATCCTTCGAAGAAGGTATCCGCATGATATTTCAGCAGTTAACATCCATCCTGGATAAAGAGGGCGTGAAAAAGATCGAAGCTCTTGAACAGGATTTTGACCCCAACATTCACGAAGCTCTGGCTCAGATACCCTCTGAACTGGAGGAAAACAAAGTGGCAGCCGTCATCCAAAACGGCTATACAATGCATGACGTTGTTATCCGCCCCGCTCGCGTAGCGGTATCCAGCGGACAAAAACCAGTTACTGAAACAAAAAAAGAAAATAAATGAGGAGGACTCTATGGGTAAAATTATCGGAATAGACCTCGGGACTACCAATTCCTGCGTTAGCGTGATGGAAGGCGGAAAGCCCGTCGTAATACAAAATGTGGAAGGTACACGTACCACTCCATCGGTGGTGGCTTTTACCAAAGACAAAGAACGTCTTATTGGTCAATTGGCTAAGCGCCAGGCAGTTACAAACTCCCAAAACACCATTTCATCAGTAAAGCGCTTCATGGGCCGTCAGCTCAACGAAGTGGGATCAGAATTGAACAACATCAGTTATCCGGTGCGCAGCGGCAAATTTGGTGAGGTGGTGATTCATATTGATGTGGAAAACAAGGATTTTTCACCTCAGGAAATCTCTGCCATGATTCTCACAAAGATGAAAGAAACCGCCGAAGCACATCTGGGCCAAAAAATCACTGAAGCTGTTATTACGGTGCCTGCATATTTCAACGACGCACAGCGCCAGGCTACCAAGGATGCCGGTAAAATAGCCGGTCTGGATGTAAAACGTATCATCAACGAGCCTACGGCAGCAGCATTGGCCTACGGCCTGGAAAGCAAAAAAGAAGAGAAAGTAGCCGTCTATGACCTGGGTGGCGGAACCTTCGATATCTCCATACTGGAAGTGGCCGAAGGGGTAGTGGAAGTACTCTCTACAAACGGCGATACTCATTTGGGTGGTGACGATTTTGACCATGAAATCATGAACTGGATTCTCAAGGAATTCAAAAAGCAGGAAGGGGTAGATCTTTCCCACGACACCATGTCTCTTCAGCGTATCAAAGAAGCTGCCGAAAAAGCAAAAATCGAGCTGTCCGGCACCCAGACCACAAACATCAACCTGCCCTTTATTACTGCGGATGCATCAGGTCCGAAACACTTGAATCTGGATCTCTCCCGAGCAGAATTCAACCGCATGATCGACGGCCTTATTCAGCGCTCCATCGAGCCCTGCCGTCTGGCTATGAAAGATGCTAAACTCAGTATGAGCGATATCGACGAAGTACTGCTGGTTGGCGGATCTACCCGCGTACCCGCTGTACAGGAAGCAGTAGAACGCTTCTTCGGTAAAAAGCCAAACCGCAGTGTAAACCCCGATGAAGTAGTGGCTATTGGCGCTGCCATCCAGGGCGGAATCCTCTCTGGTGACGAAAATCTCAACGACATCCTGCTGCTGGACGTTACTCCCCTTTCATTGGGTATAGAAACTCTGGGTTCTGTGATGACGCCCCTTATCGAGCGGAACACAACCATCCCAACCAAGAAAAGCCAAATATTCTCTACCGCTGCTGATAACCAACCGGCGGTTTCCATCCATGTATTGCAGGGTGAACGCTCCATGGCCAAAGACAACCGTACCCTCGGTCGCTTTGACCTCACCGACATCCCACCGGCTCCCCGTGGTATTCCTCAGATCGAAGTAACCTTCGACATCGATGCTAACGGCATCTTGCACGTGTCTGCCAAAGACAAAAGCACCGGCAAAGAACAATCCATTCGTATCGAACGCACCGGCTCTCTGGATGAGCAGGAAATCGAGCGCATGGTAAAAGATGCCGAAGCTCACGCCGAAGAAGACAAACGGCAGAAAGAGGTGATCACCTCCCGCAATGAACTGGATAACCTGATCTTCTCTACCGAAAAGAGCATGGCCGAACATGGCGGCAAACTTTCGGAAAAAGACCGCAAATCCATCGAAGCGGCCATCAAAGAAGCGAAGGAAAAGATGGAAAAAGCATCCAGCAAAGAGGAATTTGAAGCAATTCGCGATGATCTGTCCAAAAAGGCGCAGAAAATCGGGGAAATCCTCTATGCCGAAATGCAAAAGGAACAACAGCAGGCTGGTGGTGGCGCTACTCAGGATGCCAACTTTGATCCCAACCAGATGCACGATGCCGGACAACAGGGCGAACAGCAGAAATCCGATGGGCCTATCGACGCAGACTTCGAAGTAGTGGATGACGATAAATAATTGATGAAGCGGCTCACGCCGCTTCTTTCCCCTTTTTTGGGGGTTAGCAAACAACAAGGATTGATATGGCAAAACGAGATTACTACGAAATACTGGGTGTAGAGAAATCTGCAACCGATGCAGAAATAAAAAGAGCCTATCGCAAACTGGCAATGAAGTACCATCCGGATAAAAATCCGGATAACCATGCAGCGGAAGAGAAATTTAAGGAAGCATCGGAAGCCTACGAGGTTTTGAGCGATGCAACCAAACGCCAGAAATATGACCAATTTGGTCATGAAGGGCTCACCGGAGCCTTCGGTGGCGGTGGCTTCTCCTGGGAAAACTTCTCCCATGCCAGTGATCTTAATGACATCTTTGGTGATGGACTTGGCGGTATTTTCGAAAACCTCTTTGGGTTCGGCGGCGGCAGACGCAGAAGTCGGTCTCAATCAAACCGAGGTGAAGATCTGCAAATATCCCTTTCTCTCACACTGGAAGAGATCGCCAAAGGGGTAGATAAAAAGATCAAAATAAACGTTAAAGAAAACTGCGATTCCTGCCACGGAAGCGGCTCGGCAGATGGCAAAAGCCATGTCTGTCCACAATGCCATGGAACCGGCCAGGTGATGCAGATGGCCCGTTCACTCTTTGGCCAGATGCAAACCGTTGTCACCTGTCCCTCTTGTCATGGCGAAGGGCGCATTATCAAAAACAAGTGCCCCAAATGTAATGGTGAAGGCCGCGTCAGCAAACCGAAGACTATAAACAGCCACATCCCGGCGGGAGTGAGTGAAGGCCAATACATTCGCCAGCGGGGACAGGGAAACATCGGTAAACGCAACGGTGAAAAGGGAGACATCCTGGTAATGATCCAGGAAAAAGAACATCCCATCTATGAGCGGGATGGTGATAATCTGATCTGCGAATTTCCCATCAGTTTCAGCCAGGCTGCCCTGGGCGATGACCTCACCGTGCCGACCCTGAGTGGTAAGCTCAAAGTGAAGATTCCTTCCGGCACCCAGAGCGGAAAAGTTTTCCGACTGCGGGGCCAGGGTTTACCTCATGTAAACAGCAGCTATACCGGAGATCTCTTTGTGCGGGTACGGGTGATTACCCCAACTCATATCTCTTCCGAAGAGCGGGCTTTGCTGGAGAAACTCAAAACTTTCGATTCTGAAAAAAAGCTGAATCCCGGCAAAAACTTTTTCGGCAAACTAAAAGATATCTTTACCTAGGAAGGAGTCCTATGCCCGGATTTTACGCTCCACACTTGAAACTTTCTCAAACCTCTGTCGTGCTCACAGGTGATGAATTTCATCACCTGTGTCACGTGTTCAGGCGTAAAACCGGGGATGCAGTGCTCCTCACCAATGGCTCTGGCGTGCGTGCCGGCGGTGTTATTCAGCATCTCGATAAAGGGAGTGCTTCCATTTCTCTGGACTGGACGCAGGAATATGAACCTGCCAAGCCGCCAATGGCCTGTGCCTTTGCTCTTTTGCGCAACAAAAATGATGCCATCATCATAGACAAACTCACCGAACTGGGAGTGCGAGACCTGTTTCCCTTCACCTCAGATTTCACGGTGAGAAAGTCATCCTCCAATACTGTCGGAAAATTTCAAGCCATTGCCGTGAGCGCCATCAAGCAATGTGATAATGCTTTTCTACCGCGAATTCATCCGGTTTTGCCTCTGGCAGCCTGTCTGGACTCAATTTCCGCAGCCAGCTACGTCCCCTGTGTGGCGGTAGAAACCGGCAAACACGATTTGCTCCATGATGCCCGCGATACCGGCGAATCCACCTGTGTCGTCATCGGCCCGGAAGGCGGTTTTTCCCCTGAAGAGAAGGCGCTGTTTGCCAAAAATCAGCTTCATACCTTTAGCTTGGGAAACCACATCCTCCGCGCTGAAACTGCTGCCATTACTTCCATTTCGCAATTACTTCACATCAACCTCATCAATAACCCTCAATACTACTAGGAGGCCCCGTGACAACCCCAAAAGATAGTAACATACTCAGTGAATTTCGACACAACTTTGTGCTTTCTACCGATGCAGGCCGATTGGTTTTGCAAAATGCCAAAGGACTGCGCATCATCCTCAAGAAGGGTGAAACCATGGAATCGGCAAAAGTGCTTCAGGATTTCTTCAATCAATCGGTTGATGAGATTGTCCTGGGCAAATGATCCGTTTCCAGCATCCCCGCCTTATGGTGTTTTCGCTCGCTTTCCTTTTTTTTGGATGCAAATCGCTGCCAAGATCCCGCAAGCTTCTGCCACCCAGTAGCAGCTGTACTGTGACTCTTTGCCAATATCCGTAGAACTGAACAGATGAAGAAACTGGAACAAATTTTAACCAATGCCATCGCCAACACCGAATTTGCCGGAAAGGCCTATTATGTGGGCGGCTATGTGCGGGATGCGGTAATGCAGCGACCCAGCTGTGATGTGGATGTGGTTGTGGCATTGCCAGAAGGTGGTTTGCGTCTGGCTCGGTATCTACACGCTATCGGCGTGACAAACAAACCGGTGATCTTCGAAAAATTCGGTACCGCCAGCGTGCAGATTGCATCCCATACCGTAGAATTTGTGATGACCCGCAGCGAATCTTATAGAGATAAAGACAGAAAACCCGACGTGGTTCCCGGTACTTTGCTGGAAGATGTGATGCGCCGGGATTTTACTATCAACACACTGCTGAGGCAGATCGGAACCGACGCCATCCTGGACCTTACTCAGCGTGGTCTGGATGACATCAAAGCAGGGATTATCCGCTCCACATCCGATCCCGAACTTATTTTTCGCGAAGATCCTCTGCGCATTTTGCGCGCGCTTCGTTTTGCTGCTCAGCTGGGTTTTACCATCGAAGCAGGAACCGCTGCTGGCATCCATAAAAACGCTGCAACCCT
>Ga0190304_1000999_pt1 | contig 12926 bp, 13 predicted proteins | sample 48700712_MG_FD_161670 | JGI IMG/M metagenome (GOLD analysis project Ga0190304, IMG submission 161670) | Hydrothermal vent sediment bacterial communities from Southern Trench, Guaymas Basin, Mexico - 4870-07-1--2_MG | ecosystem: Environmental > Aquatic > Marine > Hydrothermal vents > Sediment ... | reverse complement strand
CCAAATTTTTTAAATAATTTAGATATCCATCGTCCGGACCTACAATTACAAGTTTAATGTTTAAATTTTTTTGCAATTTGGAAAAAACTTCAACAAGCAAATCAAGACCTTTTCTTTTGTGGATTCTACCCAAATAAAGAATTATTTTTTCGGTATCCTTAATTTTATATTTTTTTCTAAATTCTCCTTTTTTCGGTAAATTTTTAAATTCTTTTAAATTAATCCCATTTGGAACATAAACAATCTCCTTGTCACTTGAAAAAACTTTATCATATTGCTCAGATTCTATTTTTGAAGAAGCAATAATCTTACAGGAATTTTTTATAATTTTATATCCAAATAAAAAATCAAAAATTTTTTTTTGAAAACATTTTGTAAATCTTGGAAAAGAACCTCGGGGTTGCAGAATATAAGGAATTTTATATTTCCTCGCATAGTAACCAACAACAATATTCAAAAAAGTTCTATATTCATGCAGATGAATCACATCAAAATTTTTAATTTCTTTTCTTGCAATAGAAGGCAGGTAATAGGGTGTGTATAATTTATATTTCCATCTTAATGTATTTGAAATATTCCTAAAATAATATGTTTTAGTCCCTTCTACATCTACAGGACAATTATTTTTAACATTTAATCTCTTACTGCAGCCATCTGTGGTGTAAACAGTAACTTCATGCCCCTTTTTCACTAATTCTTTTGAAATTTCATAAACACTTCTTACAACCCCTCCAGACTCAAAACAAGGATAAAAAGCCCCGCAGACATGTAATATTTTCATAATTATTTTCTCCAGTTATCAATTAATCTAAAAACTTTCTCACAGGAATTATCCGTCTGGTAATAATTAAATAACTTATTTATTTCTTTTCTTTTGTTTTTGTAAACATCTTTGCCAGATAATATTTCTTTAATTGCCTTTATAAATTCTTTGTAGGTTGAAATATGATAGCCGGGGGTCCAAAATTCATAATCATCAACCAGTAAACCTCTTTTTCTCTTATATTCTTCCAAATCATATGGAATAAATATTTCGGGCCTATCTAACAACAAATAATCTATATATAATGAAGAGTAGTCTGTAATTAAAATATCTACTTCTGGCAATATAGAATAGATATCTTCACAAACATCAAACCCAAAACTAATTATTCTATCAGAAAAATATTTCTTGTCAAGTTCTTTATTATAAACATGTCCTCTAAGTAAAATTATTAATTTATTTTTTTCCAGAAAATTGTTTAGATGTTTTAAATCAAAATCACTAAAAGGAAAAAATTTACTAACTTTTCCCCGCCTATAAGTGGGAGCATATAGAATAACTTTCTTATACTCAGGAACTTTTCCCAAAATTTTTTTAAGAATTTTAGTTTGTTTCTTTACTAAAACATCATTTTTAGGTTGACCTGTAAAACAAAACTTTTTCGGGTTAATAAGAAAACACTCAGTAAGCAAAGCAGATTCTAATTTTGAAGAAACTAAAAAAATTGAAGTTTTTTTGTTTAATTTTATTACCCACTTCAAATTGCTTTTTGTATCTCCTTTATCAGTAAAAAACATTGATTTTAATGGAGCACCATGCCAAGTATTAATTAATACTTTTCTTTTAGACCAATCAAAAGGATAAAAATCTGAGGGAGGATGGCTACTAATTAGAAATTTCGCTTTAAGGAAAATTGGAAAAAAACTCAAAATATATTTTATTAGTTTGCAAAAACTAAAATTTTTATTAAAAGGAGCAAAAAAGTAAATTTTATATTCTGGATGTTTTTCTTTCATATATTCAAATAAGGCTTTTGGACTTCCTGAAATAAACTCCCCAGAATTTGAACCAAATATTATTGTTTTTTTATGTTTTGGATAAATAAAATCTATAAGCCTTACAAAAAACCCAAAAAAACCCAGTATACTCAAAACAAATCGTCTCTTTTTAGGTGAAAGTTTTGAACTAAATTTGGAAATGGATATGTCTTTAGACATAAAGATATAATTTACTATTTATTATGAAGGTTGTAATTTTGGCTGCTGGCATGGGCACGAGATTGGGAACACTTATACCAAAACCTTTAACACCTTTGATAAACGAAAAAAATATTTTATATTTTCAAATAGAAAAACTAAAGAAATATTTTTCTATCCATGATATATTTATTGTTGTTGGATATAAAAAAGAACTTATAATGGAAAGTTTTCCTAATCTTGTTTTTATTTATAATCATGATTACACTCAAAACAATACTGGAAAAAGCTTATTATATGCATTAGAAAAATTAGATGATGATGTTCTTTGGGTAAATGGTGATGTATATTTTGATTCGGGGGTAATAGACCTAATGTTAAAAAGCAACTATAGTTGTTGTTTGGTAGATACTAAAAAATGTGGGGAAGAAGAAATAAAGTATACCCTTAATAAAGAAGGGAATATAATAAGTTTGTCTAAAACTATTAAAAATGGGATTGGAGAAGCGTTAGGGATAAATTTAATAAAAAGAAGGGATTTAGAATTATTTAGGGAAGAATTAAGAAAAATAGGTAAAAACGAGTATTATGAGAGGGCATTAGAAAATCTAGCTAGAGAAAATAAAATTATTTTAAAACCTATAAATAAAGGTTCTTACTTTTGCCAAGAGATTGATTTTCCTGAAGATTTAGAAAGAGTTAAAAATTATATTAAATCAAAAGTTCAGAAATAATTTTTTCAAAATCCTCTACAATTTTATCCCAATTCAAATTTTCAACAAATTTTCTTGCTTTTCTCCCTTCTTCTTTTATTTTTTTATTTTTGTTTAATTCTAAAGCTTTTTCCAAAACATCTTCTGGTTTATTAACATATAAAACCCCATTATTGTTTCCAAATTCAAGAATAATTCCTGGAAGTTTGGTTGAAATAACAGGTTTCTCCATTGCCATGTATTCATACATTTTTATTGGGACAATATCCCTCATAATTTTATTATTGTAAGCTGGAAGTAAACAAATATCTGCAGCAGAAATAAATTCAGGAATTTTTTCAAAAGGTTGTTTTCCTGTCAATATTAATTTGTCTTTAAGGTTATATTTTTCTTTTATTTTTTGTAAATCAGTAAAAGCATCTCCTTCCCCAACAATCAAAAGTTTTATGTTTTTATATTTAGACAAACTAACTGCAACTTCTTTTAAACCAGAGAAATGATAGAGCCAGCCCATAAAAAACAAAACCAGATCATTTTTTTTAATTCCATATCTTTCTCTTATTTTATCCCCTTTAATTTTTAAATTATATCTCTTAAAATCAATTCCTGCTCTTATCACCTCAGTCTTCTTCGGGTCTGCTCCCATTCTTATAGTATATTTTCTCAGACCCTCATTTATAGAAATAACTTTGTCTGCACCAAGCATATTTCTGTGTTCTATAAACTTAGCAAACCATTGAAATATTTTTTGCGGAACTAATTTGTTTAAAGAATCAATTATATAATAGACAAAAGGAATTTTGTTTTTTTTGGCCAACTTAATCGCAATATTTGCATTAAGAATTCCAAAACCAACAATCACATCCGGATTAAATTCTTTTATCTGCCTTTTTATTTCTTTTTTGTGTGTATATAACAAGGACATATATTCTAAGATGGGAAGCTTTATTATTGGGGGTCTAATTATGGTTATATCGCCTTCTTTAATTGCTTTGTGCTGGTTTTTAAAAACTTTTCTCTTGGATATAAGTTCTTTCTTGTGTTTTCTCCAGTTAATTTCAAAATCAATTACCCTGATTTCATGTCCTTTAACAGACAATCTTTCAAAAAGATGATGCGATTGGTGGGGTCCTTTCTCAATCCAATCCGATTCTTGAACCACCAAAATTTTCATTTTAAAATTTTGCAGATTTTTTTATATTTTCCCAGTTTTCTTCAAACCATTTATGAACTTTTTCCAAACCCTCTTCAAAACTTGTTTTTGGTTCATATCCCAAAATTCTTTTAGCCTTCTCAATAGAAGAACAAAGCCTCTTTTTAACATCCCAATTTCTTCTTTCTACATATTTTATCCCTGCTTTATTTCCTGTAAGTTTGTTAATAATGTTCGCCATTTCAATAACTTTGTGTTCTTTTCCTGAGCCCAAATTTATCGCTTCTCCAATCGCTTTTTCTTCTATTCCCATAGATAATAAACCATTTATAATATCATCAACATAGGTCCAATCTCTTGTTTCTTCTCCTGTTCCTGTTATTGGTAAGGGCAAGCCTTTCATAGCCCAGTAAAAGAAATTTGGAATCACATTCCTATATTTTCCAGGAACTTCTCCGGGGCCAAAAACATTGAAAAATCTTGCATTTACTATTGGTAATTTATACAAATTATAAAAATAATTTGTATACAGCTCTCCTAACAACTTAGTTACTTGATAAGGGGTATGCAAACTTATTGAAATATCCTGTTCTTCAAAAGGTATTTTTGAATCCAAACCATAAACTCCGCAACCAGATGAAGAATAAACAAATCTTTTTACATTAACAAGATGAGAGTATTGTAAAACTTTTAAAGTACCCAACCCATTAACTAACAAATCAGTTTCTGGATTGTCTACGGAGTTCTGGTTTGCAAAATGCGCAGCCAAATGAAATACATACTCCGGTTTTTCCTTAAAAACTCTTTTCAAACATTCATCATCAAGTATATCACCCTTAACAAATTTTATGTTTTCATGTTTAGGAATATTCCATTCATAGCCAGAGGACAAATTGTCTAAAATAATTACCTTTGCCCCCAGTTCTGCCAGTTTTCTGGATAAATTTGTGCCTATAGCTCCTGCTCCCCCAGTAATAAGGATTTTTTTATTTGAATATTCTGAAAAATCTATCATAATAATTTACTAAATCTTTTTAATAGTTACTACAAATAAATTAATTATTTTATTCCATAATACTGCTTCATCCACTCAACAGTTCTTTTAATTCCTTCTTCAGGGGGGATTTTCGGGTTGTGTTTTAAATCTTTTATTGCTTCAGAACAGTCAATTGTTTTTATTTTTGTTGTGAAAGGTTCAGCATCTTTATATGTAACAATTGAATCATCCCTCCCAACAGCCTTTAAAATCATATCTGAATATTCTTCAATTGATTTTTCCCATTCGGGTTTTCCAGCAACATTATATACTTTTCCAGGAATGAAATTATCAACTATGTTGGCGAAAGTTCTGCAAGAATCCTCAACATAATCTATAATTCTTTTGTGTCCTCTATAAACAACATAAGGTTTGTTAAAAAGTGCATGATAAATAAATTTTGGAATAAATCCTCTGTAAGGAGTGTAATGTTCCCCAGGACCATAGCAGTTAACAGGTCTTACCCTAACAGTCTCTGTTCCAAACATTTTTGCTGAATTCATGCACATCAATTCCCCTGCCCATTTTGTTATTGCGTAATCATTCATCTGGTACGTATCCTTTATTGGATTATTAACCATCACATCTTCCGTCATTCTCCCTTCATAATCTCCATAAACTTCTGCGCTGGAGAAAAAAATCATCTTAAATTTTAATTTTTCCTGCAACCTAATCAAATGTTTTGTTCCAATTACATTTGTCTGCCAAAGGTTTTCATAAAAATCTTCACCATTCCAGCGACCATACTCGGCAGCTAAATGATAAACAAAATCAAAAGGCCCGAATTGATCAAATACTCTCTCTAATTGCCTATAATTTCTGACATCGCACCTTATATAATTTTCTCGGTCTGTATTAAAAAGATCCGAAGCAATAACAGTATGTCCTCTTTTTCTCAACTCATTTACCAGATTGGTTCCAATAAATCCAGCTCCTCCTGTTACCAAGATTTTAAATGTTTCCATAATGAAGATATTTAAATAATTAAAGTTTTTCCCTCAAAATTTTTAGTATTTTTTTTCCAGTTTTTCCATCTCCGAAAGGATTCTTCCAATCACCCTCTTTATTAATCATTAATTCTGCGCATTCTACAATTTTTTCAGGATTTGTTCCTGCCAATATATTTGAACCAACTTCCAATGTTTCTGGTCTCTCTGTATTATCTCTTAAAGTTACGCAAGGGACTTTTAAAATACAGGTCTCTTCTTGTACTCCACCAGAATCTGTTAGAACTAATTTTGCATTTGCTTCTAATTGTAAGAATTCTAAGAATCCCAAAGGTTCAATCAATTTAACTCCTTCAGGAACTTTTAGGTTAAATTCTTTTATTTTTTTCTTAGTTCTTGGATGAATTGAATATATAATTGGAAAATTAAATTTTTTATTGGTTTTTTCTAAGCCTTCCAAAATACCTTTTAATTTTAATTTATCCTCTACATTTTCCTCCCTATGTGCTGTGACGAGAATATAATCTTTCCCGGTAAAATTAAGATTTTTGAGTATATTTGATTTTTTGTTTGCTAATTCTAAATTTTGATATACTGCATCCACTATTGTATTTCCAGTAACAAATATTTTTTTCTCTTCTATCCCTTCATTTATCAGGATTTGTTTGGCTTTTTCTGTTGGTGCAAAAAGAATATCTGAGCAGTGATCAGTTAATATTCTGTTAATTTCTTCTGGCATTCTTCTATCATAACTCCTTAAACCCGCTTCTATATGTCCAACTTTAATATATAATTTATAAGCTGCTAAAGCTCCAGCAAGAACAGTATTTGTATCACCCTCTACTAGTATAATGTCTGGTCTTTCTTTTTTTAAAATTTTTTCTATACCTATCATCATTTTTCCTGTTTGTTCCGCATGGGTTCCGGAACCGATATCTAAATTGTATTTTGGTTTTGGTAATTCAAGTTCTTCAAAAAAAAGATTGTCTAAATTATATGAATAGTGCTGTCCTGTATGTAATACGAAACAGTTTATTTTAGAGTTCTTACACTCTCTAATTATTGGAGACATTTTTATTATTTCCGGCCTTGTTCCCAGGATTATTGAAATCTTCATTATTTTAAATAAATTTAAAAACCTTCAGCCAAATTCCTATAATAATAAAACCCTTTCTTTATTCTAATATAAATAAATTGGAGTGTAGACAAAAAAATTTGTGAAAAATTGGGAATAAAGATGGTTTTTGGTGTTGGTGGAGAAAAAATTCAATCAAGTTCCTGGCTTATAGCCAATGTTAAAAAATAAATATTTGAATTTTTTAAATCATCTTCCTAACTCCTTCCTCAAAAGAAGTTGTTTTTATATGATATTCTTCCCACCAGGGATAAATTTCAAATACATCTCCGCTTGTAAGAGAATCAACCTGATCAATAGTGAATTTTTTTCATAGCTTCAACAATATTCTTTGTGGACTCAATATTATTTTTTTTAAAGGGTTCATAGTCTGGAGAAGAAATTTGCGCAGCCAGATTTATAACAACATCTGTGTTTTTAAATTCATTCATCCACTTCCCCTTTTCTGACAAATCCGCAACGACAATTTTAACTTTGTATTTTTTAATAAAATTTAAATTATCTTTGTCAATAACAACAATATTTTCCGGCTTAAAACCCTCTTTAATCATCACTCTGATCAGATTTCTCCCCACAAAACCCCCTCCTCCGGTAATTAAAATTCTGTCTTCTCTCATTTTTCACCTTTTTTATTCATTAAAATAGATTCTTGTGAGCCCTTTGTTAGCCCTTTGTGAGCCCTTTCAAATAAAGTATAATAAGTACCTTTTCCGGTTTCCCCTCCCCATTGCTCTACAAATCTAATCAGAAAGAAACATTTTCCAATCAAAGGATTTCTTAGAATAGATTCGTGTTTACCCTTCAACTTTTCAATTGTAAGCCCTTCCGGTAGTGTTCCTGGATTCCAAATTTCAATCTTATCATCAAATATTCTAATCTGCACATTGCTTAACACATCATAACTCCTGTGGCAAATTGCATTTGTTATTCCTTCCCGTATTGCTTCAATAGGATACTCCCATGTTTCTTCCCGTTCTGTTCCAACAATCTTAGCATGAAGTTTGATATGTTCTTTCACAAATTCAATAGCATTATCACGTTGGTTGATAATATCCCCACCAAAGACTTTCATATCAATAAATTCTAAAGGTTCTGTCCCTTTAAACCTTGCACATCTTGTTTCTGCCTGTAAAAAGAATTTCTGCGGATTTTTTCCAAATAACAAAATTGCGGCATTTGTTAATTTTCCATTTTTTATCAATTCTTATCTTTCTAAGGCTTCTTTAACTGGAGTTTCTAACTCAACATCAAAATTTCTTTCATATTTTGCCTTTCTCAAAAACCAACGTACTTTTTCTTCATCAATATCCTCCAAACTTGCTTCCTCACAAATTTGTTCATCCCAGTAAACTTTCTCTCCGCTTTCCTTTGCCAATTTTCTAATCTCACTGGAACTCATCTCCGGACTTGTTTTCCCAACTCTTTTGTAAGCATGATTTTTAAAGAAAACAGGTTTTTCCTTGTTTTCTTGAATTTCTATAAAAATTATTTTTTTATTTTCTACTTCTTTAACTTTGATTGATGGATAAATTTTTGGGTCTGTATTTCTTTTTATATAATTCGCAAGTTCTTCTATTGTATTTTTCCCGATTGTTACTCCGATTATTTTTCCAGAATCAGAAACACCAATTAAAATTATTCCACCTTTTGTATTTGAAAAGGCCGAAATTGTTTTCCCAATTTCATTATCTAATTTTAGTGTTTCTTTAAACTCAAGAGTTTCAGATTCTCCTTTTTTAATCAAATCCAAAATACTTTGCTCCATAATAATTCGGAATAATTAATCTGAAGGTTTTCTTCTAATTATAAAGACATTCAATAAAATTCTGTTTTTCATTTTTCACTTTGCAATGAACTTTCCAATTGTTCTTCCAACATAATAAATTATTTTTCCTTTATTGAAACTGGAGTCCAGATTGGCAAATACTAGTTTTAAATATATAAGTATTATAATATTTAGTATTGTGCTACTAAAATTTGTTGATAGAGAAGAAGAATTTAAAGTTTAATGCTTTGATTTGGGGGATTTAAGGAAATTTTTATAAATACTTATTAAGTATAATACTTATGAAGTATATATTATGAAATTTTATAATAGAGAGAGGGAAACAGAATTACTTGGAAAATTAAAAAAAAGATTTTAGAATAGCAATCGTTGGCGGAAGAAGATTGGGAAAGACGAGGCCAGTAAGAGGAATTTTTAAAAAATAAAGAACCCTCAAAGAATATCTTTATAATTTCAATTGCCTATTTTGCCGCTTTCTTATAGATTTCAGACATTTTTATCCCATTTTTAAAAAATATATCCTATTTAAAATTTTATTAATACTACTTATGGCAGAAAAAGAACACGTAAATTTAGTTACAATAGGGCATATAGACCACGGAAAATCAACATTAGTGGGAAGACTGCTCTTTGATACGGGAGCAATAAGAGAAGAGACATTGAGAAAATTGAAGGAGGAAGCAAAAGAAAAAAAGAAAGAAACGTTCGAGTTTGCATTTGTAATGGACAAATTAAAGGAAGAGAGAGAAAGAGGTGTTACAATAGATCTGGCTTTTAAGGAATTTAATACACAGAAATATTACTACACAATAATTGATGCACCGGGACACAGAGATTTCATCAAGAATATGATCGTCGGGACATCACAGGCAGATATTGCCATTCTGGTTGTTTCGGCAAAAGAAGGAATTCAGGAACAAACGAAAGAACACGCTTATTTAGCAAAGATATTGGGCATTGGTCAGATGATTGTTGCAATAAACAAAATGGATGTAGTGAATTACGACGAATCCCGATATAAAGAAGTTAAGGAAGATGTAGAGAATCTTCTGCGCGGTGTGGGTTATAAACTGGAAGACGTTAAAGTATTGCCCATTTCAGCATATAAGGGAGACAATATAGTCAAGAAAAGCGAAAATATGAGCTGGTATACGGGCCAGACTCTTATTGAAGCTCTGGATGATATAAAGCCAATAACCAGACCTATGGACAAACCTTTGAGGCTGCCTGTTCAGGATGTTTATTCAATTACAGGTGTGGGAACTGTCCCTGTTGGCAGAGTAGAAACTGGAGTTATGAAACAAAATCAGGCGGTGATTATAATGCCAGCGGGAATAAAAGCGGAAATCAAATCAATAGAGATGCATCACCAACCATTACAAGAAGCAAAAGCGGGAGACAATATTGGTTTCAATTTAAGAGGAGTTGGCAAGGGAGATATTAAAAAGGGCGATGTTGTTTGTGATCCAAGCAATCCAGCAACAGTTGCAGAAGAATTTACCGCACAGATAATTGTTCTAAATCATCCAACAGTCATTGCTCCGGGATATACTCCGGTCTTTCACATACATACGGCACAGGTAACGTGCACCATAACGGAAATAATTAAAAAGATGGATCCAAAGACGGGTCAAGTTGTACAGGAAAAACCGGAATACATAAAGACGGGAGATGCAGCGGTAATAAAAGTCAAACCAACAAAACCCGTAGTAATTGAGAAACAGAGCGATTTTCCGCAATTGGCTAGATTCGCAATCAGAGATATGGGTCAGACCGTTGCTGCGGGAGTTTGCATAGACGTAGTGCCCAAGAAATAGTTTATTTTCCCTTTTTTTATTTATTTTAGATTTGTTTGAAGGAATCTTTATTAGATATTTTTATGGAAATAAGAGAATTGGAAAAAAAAGACATTCCAGAATTAAATAAGTTGCTGAACTCCATCGTTGAAGAGGGAATTTATTTTGCAAGAAACAAGAAAAGAACTTTAAAGGAAGAAAAAAACTTGTTTGAAAATTATCTGAGAAAGAAAAACAGAAAACTCATGTTTGTCTGCCTCAAAAATAACAAACTTGTGGGTTTTTCTTCTGCCACAAGAAAGCAGGGGAAGAGGGACCACGTATGGGAAATCAGTTATTGCATCAAGAAAGAATACCGCAAAATGGGACTTGGCTCGGCTTTGCTTTCAAAACTGTTGGACCATCTCGGGGATAGAAATGCAGAGCAGATAATTGCCTGGGTTATTGAAATTAACAAACCATCAATAAATTTGTTGAGTAAATATGGTTTTGAGGAAACGGGAAGAATAAAAAACGGAATAAAAATTGGAGAAAATTATTGCGATTATATTCTTTTTCAAAAAAGAAATATATTGGCCAAATCAACTAAAAAAACTTCGCCAAGAACAAAGAAATGAGACGATAAGAAATTTTAAAATTATTCTCTAACAACGACAATTGGAAGCACGCCTTTTTTTAATTCAAGTTCGGCTATTTCCATCGGTTTTCCCTTTGCCTTTACCAGAGCGGGAGCTCCATAAGACAACTGTAGCGCCCTCGCCCCTATTATTCTCGCGAGCTCAAATCTCGTCAATTCCATTATTATATAAAAACTTTAAATTAGATTATTTCTTTTTTGATCATCTCTATATCTTTGCTTTCGAGCAGATCGTTTTTTTCTGCATTATTCAGAATCTGTTTCAGATTTTTTTCTCTTATTTTATCCCATTCTTTCCACTTTGTTTTCCCGTATTTTTTTAATCCAGATAAAACACGGGGTTCAATGCCGACTTCTTCGGCAGCAGTATGCAATTTTACTCCCTTTCTCTTTGCATCTTCAAAAGTCAAATAATAAAAATCTTTGTATCTGTAATCCCTCAATGCGTGATGATCTAAAATTATCTTTTTTACTTTTCCGCTTTTGATAATTCTTCTCAAATTCAAAATTGCCAGACACAAATTGTAATAGGCGTGGATATATCCAAGCAAATATGTTGGTGCTCCATCGAGAATTAACAATGTTGGTTTTTCTTTTATAATTAAGTCGGCATAACTTGAGATGGAAGGGCCGTCTATGTCTGAAGAATGAATTAACTTCTCCTTTTTTGTTGAAATTTCAGTCATCAAAACATGGCCCAAAGGAGTATTTTTAACCCCATGCCACAGGGGTATTGAAAATTTAATCTCCGTATTTCCAAATTCAAATTTATTGTTATCGGCAATTTTAATTTCTTTTGCGACAGGGATAACCTTCTGCAAGAACTGCTTTGCTCTGTTTTGCTGGCTTTTATTTATTTTGTTTTTAAAATCTTTGATTAGCAGAATTTTGTTTTTATACCAATTTTTAATTGGTTGATAATGATCATAATGATAATGAGATATTGTGATTACATCTGCCTTAGAACAAACGACCTCAATTCTTTTTTTGTATTTTTCCACCAGAGCGAGCCTGTCTTCCAGGGGGAGAGGAAAGGAATTGGTTTCGGCGGCAATTCCCGGATCAACAACTATTTTTACATCCTTTGTTTCAACAAAAATGCAACTTGATTTGACGCCGAAAGAATCGAAGGCGACGTATTCTATTTTCATAAGTTATTCACTTTGGAAGCGATTGCCTTCTTGATTCATCCAATGTATTCAGAATAAATTTTTGTTGGTTTATGAAGTTGCTGCGATAATTGCTTTGTTTTTTCTTCGAGATTTTTCAGGAAACATTCCAGTTGTTTTACGCTTTTGTCCATATCTCTCAAATCAATATCCACATCAGTTAATTTCATTAAAACTTTTAAAACCTCTTCCGCCGCTTTCGGATCGGTCAAGATGGGAAAACCAATTGTCTCGCCAAGCAGAGAATAGCCCTTTATTTTTTTAATTTTTGCCATGGCGAGAAGCAATCCGGAAACTCCAAAAATTGAACCTATCGGATTCTCTTTTTCAAAATAGACGCCAACCTTTTTGAGTTTTTTTAAATCACTCAAATCTGTTAAGGCTCCCAGAACTCTTGGTTTTTGTTTTTCAACGCCTATTCCAAAACCGCCGGTTGTTATGATTTCTTTAACTTTGAATTTGTTCCCAACTTCGAGTATTTTTTCGCATAAAGCATAATAACCTTTGTAATCAGAAGGCTGGGAATTTCCAATAATAAATATTAAATCTTTCTTTCCCTTGTAATAATAGAGATCTATGCAGAGAGGAAGAATTT
>Ga0190304_1000998_pt1 | contig 12935 bp, 14 predicted proteins | sample 48700712_MG_FD_161670 | JGI IMG/M metagenome (GOLD analysis project Ga0190304, IMG submission 161670) | Hydrothermal vent sediment bacterial communities from Southern Trench, Guaymas Basin, Mexico - 4870-07-1--2_MG | ecosystem: Environmental > Aquatic > Marine > Hydrothermal vents > Sediment ... | reverse complement strand
GCCGTCTGGGATAAAACACACAAAATCGGAGGAAAATTGTTTAAAATTTCCGGAATAGTTGTTCTTTTTGGAATTTTCTTCCGAAACTATGCTTTGTTTTTCATTCTCGTTCCGGTAATTTTAGTTGCAATCTACACAATTATCTATTCATATGTTGAATATCAAAAAGAATTGGCAAAAAATTCGTAGTTGGAAGACTGGATGAAAGAAATAATTAACAAATTTCTTGATAAATTATGATAAAATATTGTGATTGGGTAAAACTAGCAAATGATGTAATGAATAATTACAAGTTAGATGGTTGGCCACCTAATTATGTTTGTCAAGAGATGGGAGATGGTGGTCCAGATTGTAAAAACTGTATAATTTACAGAGTTGCAAAACATGATCTGGGAGCAATATATCTTCATCGATAAACAAAAATTCTATTATTTCAGATTCAAGTCTTTATAATTGCCATAAATTAATATTATTATGAATTCAAAAGCTTCTGAACCTTGGATAAGAATAAGATATAGAATTCTCCTTCAGGAATTTGGAGATAAAGAATTTACAAGAAAAGATGTAGAGAAAATTTTTGAGAAATATAATAAGCAACTAGCAAATATAAACGAATTCTTAAATATTCTGTCAAAAGAAGGATTGTTAGAATCTAGAGAAGTTAATAACAAATATTTCTATAAACTCAAAGAGATCCCTCTAAATAAAAATAGCACTACAAAAGATCAAATTATTAAAATTCTGAAAATGGGAGCCGACTTGATAAGAGTAAGAGTTGATTACAAAATTTTATTGGTATTGCTTTTTTACAAAGCTTTAAGCGATAAATGGAAAGAGAAAGCTGAAGAATATCTTTCAGAAATCAAAGATAAAGAAGAAGCATACCATCTTACAAATATTGACTATTATGTACTTTATGATGAATCTTCTAATATTTTGTACACATGGGAAGAAGTAACAAAAGATAAAATAAATCTTATTCCAAATTTTATAACAGCACTGAATAAAGTTTCTGAATTGAATGAAAAACTCTCTGATTTAAAAATTCTGGTTGAGAAATTAGGACTTGCAGGGTTTTTGAATAATGAAGATAATTATCACATATTCTTGGATTTGGTAGATCTTTTCAATAATATTGATCTCTCAAAAATGGATTATGATATTGTAGGAAGTAGCTATGAATGGATTTTATCTTATTTCGCTCCCGTCCAAGCAAAAGAAGGAGAAAATTATACTCCGAGAGAAGTTATTAGGTTGATGATAGAAATTTTAGATATAAAAGAGAATTCCGATGTTCTAGACCCAGCTGTTGGCTCTGCTGCTATGCTAATAGAAGCTTACAAATATGCGAGTGAAAATTACAATGATGGAAAAACTTTAAAACTAGAAGGACAAGAAATTAATGATGTTACTGTTATTTTAGCAAAACTAAATCTGCTTTTGCATGGTGCTGAAAATTACGAAATTTATGTGGGAGATAGTTTAATAAATCCTAAGTTTGCTGAAGCTGATTATGTTCTTGCAAATCCTCCATGGAATCAGGATGGCTATGATGAGTCAAAAGTTTCCAGAGAGGATTTGAAAATTATTTACAAATATGGTTTTGTTCCAAAGCAAAGCGCTGATTGGCTCTGGGTTCAACTTATGTTTCATTATGCAAGAAAAAAGGTTGCGGTAATTTTAGATAACGGTGCTTTATTCAGAGGAGGAAAAGAGAAAAAGGTAAGGGAAAATATGATAGAAAAAGATTTGATAGAGTGCATAATTTTGCTTCCCGAGAAATTATTTTACAACACAGGAGCACCTGGAATAATAATGATTTTAAACAAAAACAAACCAGAAGAAAGAAAAAGAAAAATTTTGTTCATAAATGCCTCAAACGAATTTGAAAAGCATCCTGAAGTCAGGAAGTTGAATATTCTGAGCAGAAAAAATATTGATAAAATTGTGGAAGCTTACCGCGAGTTTAAAAACATTGAAGGCTTTTGCAAAACTGTAAGTTTGGAAGAAATTAAGGAAAACGATTACAATCTAAATGTAACACTTTATGTTTTCCCTTTGGAAGAAGAGGAAAAAATAGATGTTAAAAAAGAATGGGAAGAACTAAAGAATGTTGATGAAAGATTAGTTGAAATAAATAGAAAAATTGAAAAGTTTGTGTATGGGTCATATTAATTATGCTTTTATAGATGAAAGTGGTGATTTAGGTAGATATGGATCAAAATATTTTTCAATAGCGGCCCTAATTACAGAAGAACCCGAAACTTTAGCAAGAATTATTAAGAAATTAAGACAAAGAAAATTAAAAAAGAAATTAAAACAACTTCCAGAAATAAAAGCTAATAATACAAACTATATTATAAGAAAGTATGTTCTCAAAAAAGTAAGTCTTTCAAATTGTAAAATTTTTGCTGTAGTAGTTGACAAATCCAAAATATTTGATCATCTTTATAATGTTAAAGATAAACTCTACAATTATCTTTGTGGACAATTATTATCCAGAGTTGAACTATCTTGCAACAAATTTATTGTTATTGTAGATAAAAAACATACAAATACACTCATTAGAAAGGATTTTAATAAATATATAAAATCAAAACTAAATCAAATATCAAAAGAATTAGAAGTTGAAATTTATCACCTACCTTCTTATTCTAAAAATGAACTTCAAGTAGCTGATTTTGTTGTATGGAGCATTAACAGAAAATTTAATTGGAAAGACGATACTTATTATAAACTTTTTGAGACTAAAATTGTAAACAGAAATAATCTATTGTTATGGAAATGATGGACCCAAGCCAATCATAAAGTACACCTTCCGGTATACAAATCTGGCTTGGACTTACCCATCATAATATATAAAGTATATCCTATATATTTATATTATATCTATATATTATATATAGTATAACAATATGTTGAACTATAGTATTTAAAATTTTTTGTGTTGTCATTTTATGGAAAGAGAGACTAAATTAGAGAGAATTGAAGAATCTAGAGAAACGCTTATGAGATCGAGAAAAAGGAATGATAAAAACAAAAACGATTTTCTACCAGATGAAGAAATCCAAAAAGCTATTTTAAACTATTTAGCTGAAAAAAGAAAGAAAGCGAGAGGTATAAAAGGAGTTTCTGCTAAATTTTCTGAGATCGAAAAAGCTATCAAAAATAAATTCAAAAATAAAAAACTGACAAAAGGAATGATTTCACACAATTTAGATCTTTTGGTTCAGTTTGAATGGATTGCAATTGATAAAGAAGAAAAAAAGCTTAAAAGTGGTATGATAGTTCATCAGAGTAGATATAAACTGTCACCTGAAGGAATAAAATATATTAGTATTTCTCCTTCTAAGTTCATTGACGTCAAGAAAAAATATTTTGATATCAATATTTCCACTCATTCAGGAATGGTAATAATTAGAGATAGGAATATCGCTGTTTATCAAAATTTTAGTGAGGCAACCAAATTGCTTGAAAAAATTGGAAGATTGATTGGAAAAGCACAGATTCCTACAACAGAACAAACCGAAATGATATCAGAAATTCAAACAATAGAAAGCCAGCTTCTTAAGGAAAAACCTACTAAAGAAATATTGAAAACTGCTTTTAAGAATTTACTTGTAAAAACAAAGAAATATTCAAAAGAACTAGGACCAGTTATAGAACTTATTTTAAAGTTAAAATCATTACTTGGTGTTTAAAGATGAAGTCCAAATCTTTACTTAGAAGTTGGAAGAAATCTGATTATATAATTTTCTTTTTAATAATACCTTTAATCTTAACTTCTATTTTTCTTTTACCTACTTCCATAAAACAAAATTTAATTTTGAATCCTTTAAATCCTACACTTATAAGTATTTTTTTCTCAAATTATACTCATACCGAAGCGCAGCATTTTTTAAGTAATTTGTTAATATATTTGATAATAATTTTTTTATTGTTTAATATTGAAACAAATAGAAAATTATTCTTAAAAGTAGCTTTATTAAATTTTATTTTATTACCTTTTTTAGTATCGTGGTTCGTAGTTTACTTTTTACCAAAACTCCCACCAACTCAAGGATTTTCTGCTATTCTCTGTTCATTTGTTGGATATATCCTTTTTTCATCTTATTCTTGGTTGAAGAAAAATTGGTATAAAAAATTAGATGAAAACTTCCTTATGTTGTTATTGATGATTAATTTTTTGATCTGGTCAATTTCTGAGAATATAATTTTATTTAGTGTTATTACCTTAATAACTATTTTTTTCTTATTTTTAAATAGAACACAAATAAGTAAGCTTATTAAACAATTTGAAAAAGAAAGAAAAAAGCTTTTAAAAGAAAAATTTATTTTAAGATTTTATAAAATGTTTGTTTTTGCATTTACAATTACTTTCATGTTTTCTTTGTTTGCTCTTTTGCCATCTAATGTCATAGTTGGTAAAATTGTTATTAATACACCAGCTCATTATTTTGGTTATTTGTTTGGTATACTCATACCTTATGTACTTAATAAGTTAGAAAAATGATACTAAAAAATTTACCAAAAGAGTGGAAGATTGTTAAACTAGAAGAAGTTTTAACATTAATTAGGAATGGCCTTACTTATCAACAAAATAAAGCAGGAAACGGCTTACCTATTACGAGAATAGAGACAATTTCAGATGAAAAAATAGATCCAACTAAAGTTGGTTTTGTAAATAATCCTACTGACGATGAACTGAAAGAATATCGGCTAATTGTTGGTGATATTTTATTCAGTCATATCAATAGTCTTGGACATATCGGAAAAACAGCAATTTATGAAGGTACACCAAAAATATTACTCCATGGTATGAATCTTTTACTATTGAGACCAGATAAACAAAAAGTAGAGCCTTATTTTTTACTTTATTTACTCAAAATTTACCGAGCTAAAAAGATATTTAAGAATATGGCTAAAAAAGCAGTAAATCAAGCATCAATTAATCAAACCCAACTAATAAAAGTTAAAATCCCACTCCCACTACTACCAGAACAAAAAAAGATAGCCGAAATTCTAAGCACGGTTGACAAAGCAATCCAGAAAGTTGATGAAATTATAGCAAAAACCGAAAGGTTGAAAAAAGGTTTGATGCAGAAGCTTTTAACTAAAGGAATTGGGCATAAAGAGTTTAAGTATAGCAAAGAATTGGGCTGTGAGATTCCGAAAGAGTGGGAGGTTGTTAGGTTAAAAGATATTTGTATAATTAATCCCGAGCAAATAGATCCAAGAATACAGATGCCTAATAGAACTTTTCTATATATTGATATAAGATCAGTTGAAGAAGGTAGAATCAAAGAATATAAAGAGATTTTAGGGAAAAATGCTCCAGTTCGAGCAAGAAGAGTTATCCATAAGAACGATGTTATAATGTCCACGGTTCGCCCTTACTTAAAGGCTTTTGCATTAGTTCCTGAGCAATATGACGGTCAAATTTGTTCTACAGGATTTGCAATTCTTAAATGTAATCAGAATAAAATTAATCCGCACTATTTACTTTATACCCTTTTATTTGATAAATCAATTGATCAATGTAAAGCTATGATGGTAGGGGGACAGTACCCTGCTCTAAACCAATCACAAGTTGAAAATCTAAAAATTCCACTTCCGCCACTCCAAGAACAGCAAAAAATCGCTGAAATTCTTTCAACTATAGATAAAAAACTCGAACTTGAAAGGAAAAGAAAGGAGAAATTTGATAAAATTAAGAAAGGTTTAATGAATGATTTGTTAACTGGAAGGAAAAGAGTTAAATTAAAATGAAAGACGAAAAATTTTCAGAAAAAATAAACGAAGAATTTCTTAAAAATTGTGGAGAAATAATTAGGATTGGGTTAGATTTAGAGAATGATTTAGAATTTTTCATCTCAGATTATTTTATTTATCCGCAAAATGAAAAAACTTTTTTCTTGGAAGACTTAATTATTCAAAAATTAAATTTTGATAAAAAAATAAACTTATTTAAAAAAATTTGCAAAAAAGAAGGAGTTAATATTGATAATTTGATTAAAGATGTACGCGAAATTCAAAATATAAGAAATAAAGTAGCACATAGGGAGGCGTCTATTGATAGTTCCGAAAATTGTATAAAACTCAATAGAAGAGAATCGATTAAATACAAAAAAGATGAATTGAAGATTACTTCAGAATTAGTAGAAAAGCTACGAAAGAAAAAAAATAAATGCAGAAAGGAAATTTTTTCTATTTTAGATAAAATTCATGAAAATTATGGACAATATTATAAAGAAATATGATAGAAATATTTTCAGAAATTGGTAATTTGTCTATATTTCTAATATTAGTTGGTTGTATGTTGTATTATTTTGGTAGGTTAATAGGAGATACACAAGTTGAAAGATATGATAAACCAAGTTATTATTTGGAAGGTCTATCTTTCTTTATTGGTTTTGTAATACTACCTCTCCTTCTTGGTTTCGCTGTATTATATATTATCAATTTAAAATTAAATATCCTTCTTTCCTACATTATACAAATACTTATTTTGAGTTGTCTATCTGCTAACTATCGCGCTAATTTATTAAAAAAGCACGATCTTATAAATCATACTAAAGAAAAAATATGCAAAAGATTGGAAGATATAAAAAAGAAACATTCTTTTATAACTAATTTTGAGAAAAAATCTGAATTGGATTATTTACGGTTTATTATAAAAGTATGGTACGAAATACCTATTAGGTTTGGTGATAGATATATTCTTTTTATATTCTCATTCTTAGTAATATATTCACTTATTTCAAATATTAACTTTGAAAATATACTCTACCTTCCACATTTGCTTTTAATTATATTGACTTTGTTTAATTTTAGTCTTATAGCTTTAGCTTATGGATATAATCAAGCATATTACCCTCCCGCAAAATTATTTTTAGATAATGGCGAAATAATCAAAGGCAAAATTATAAAATTTGGAGATATTTTCATACAGATAGTAAAAGGAAACAAGAAAATTTTCGTTAATGTGAACCATGTAAAATATATAGAAGAAAGCAAGTTTAAAGAAACATCTTAATTATGTCCCTTGAAAAATCTTATCTAGACGGGTTCTGTAAGGAATTAGAAAAATTAAGATGGAGAGAGTTAACTCCGCAGGTTTTAGATAACAACTTAATCAAGGAAATTTTTGAGAAGAAAGTAGAGGAATTGAACAGAGAAATTTTTAAAACTTACGGAGAAGAAAGAGAAAAAATTATGAATCAGCTTTATTTAACTATTCAGAACGCTGATGAGGTGAAAATGCTGGATATTTTGCGATTTGGGGTAAGTATTGTGATTAAAAAATGGAATTCTTCTATACCAATAAATATAAAGTTGATTGATTATGAAGATATAGAGGGAAACGAGTTTAATTATATAAGAGAGCAGGAAGTAAAATACGGAAATAAGGTGGATAGATTTGATATTCTTCTTTTTGTTAACGGAATTCCTCTTGTTGTGATAGAAGGCAAGAGTCCGATTACAACCGGATTTGAAGAAACTTACTACGAAGGATTAAAGCAGATAATGAAGTATCAGAAAGAAGTAAGAGCTATATTTAAATTTATTCAGTTTGGTGTTGTTGTTGCAGATAGAAATCTCTACCTGTCAACTTTTCCGAGAAATGAAATAAAATCTCCCTCTAATTACGGAACATGGAAAGTAAATAAAAAAGAAAACATATTTGATTTGTTAAAGCGGGGGAGATTGTTGGATATAATAAATGGTTTTATATTTTTTTCAAAGAATAAGAAAGGAGAAAGAATTAAGATTATCGCGAGATATATGCAGTATTTCGCTACAAAAAAGGCCATTGAGAGAATAGAAAAATATCTGGAAGGAAAAGAAAATAAAAACCAGGGTTTGATATGGCACTGGCAGGGAAGCGGCAAAACTTATACCATGTTTTTTATTGCTTATCAATTTCTTTTAAAATACAATCAAAAAAGCCCTTTAGTGTTTTTTGTTATTGATAGACTCGAGTTAGAAAGGCAATTGGACGATGTTTTAAAAGTAATTGAACACAGGCGATTAGGAGATGTGAAAAAAATAGAGGAAATTGAAGAATTAAACAAAATTATAAAAAATTCAGAAAAAGAATGGGGACTTAAAATAACAACAATTCAAAAATTTCAGCCTAAAAAATTGGATATAAAGAAAAAAATTAATAAGAGAGAAGTTCTTTTTTTAATAGATGAATCGCACAGAAGTCAATACGGGAATTTGGCAGCAACAATGAGAAGAATATTTAATAAAAGTATTTTTATAGGATTTACAGGAACTCCTGTATTTGTAAATGAGAAAAACACATTTGAGCATTTCGCTTATCCTCCAGAAGAACTATATTTGGATGAGTATTTTATTGAGCAGTCCCAGAAAGATGGCTTCACTTTGCCAATAATTTTTAGAATTATTGAAGAAGAAAAAAAGAAAATTGGAGGTATTCAAATTTTACTTAAGGAGGATGAAATAAAAACCATATTGGAAACTTATAGAGAAGGTGGAGAAATAGAGATTGACAAGATATTAGAGGGAGAAATAGCGAAAAAGGTAAAGAAACATTTAAAAAACAAAATAAGAAAAGCAAGAATAATTTTAGAAAATCCAAAAAGAATTGAGAAAGTTGTTGAATATATAAGAAAAAATTTACAGGAAGACACTGAGAATTACAATTTTAAAGCTATGATTGTAGCAGCCAATAGAAAATCTTGCGTTAGATATAAAAAAATAATGGATAAATATTTTCCAGAAGAATTTAGTGAAGTGGTGATGTCCTATCAACAAAATGAATCCGAGGAGATCCACTCATTTAAAGAGAAATTTTTAAAGAGATACAAAACAAAAAATTGGAACGATGCAAATGAAAAGATAAGAGAAAATTTTCTTAAAAAGAAGAATCCAAAAGTTTTAATTGTTACCGATATGTTACTGACGGGTTTTAATGCTCCAATTTTGAAAGTGATGTATCTCGATAAGCCCATGTTTTATCACAGATTGCTTCAGGCAACCGCGAGAGTAAACAGACCAAATCCAAATAAAAAATGCGGGTTAATAGTTGATAGTGTAGGTTTGTTAAACCACATCCAAAAAACGCTGGATATCTATAATTATCTTTCAAAGGAGAATCCAGAGAAAATAAAGAAAGATTTAAAGAATGCATTTAAAAACCGAGATGAAGAGTTAGAAATTTTGAAAGATAGTATAAAATCTCTAAAAAGTAAGCTAAAAGTTTGTGGGATAGATTTGAAAAAAATAGCTAATTGCTTAAAAAATAATGATATTGGCTTTTACAAAGATTTTGAAGAAAAAATATCTGAAATCGTTCTTTCTGTTGATAAAAACGAAGAAATAAGAAAAACAATAAGATTTATAAAAGAGTGTTTGGATATATATAAATCACTCGGTGCCAAACCGGAAAAATTGGATTATATGTTTGAGATAAAGGCACTTTCTTTTATTTATAAAGAAATTTTAAAAATATTAAATAAAGATAAAAAGAAAATCTCTAAAGAGTTGTGGGATAATTTGGTTGAATGGATACATAGATCAACAATAATTGAAGACATAGAAAGGAAAATTGAAAAAGAAGTAAAGGCAATGGATTATGTAGAACCGAAAATTAGAAAGGCGTCTGTAACCTTCTATGAAGTAAAAAATGCTGTTGTAGATAGATTAAATAATCCTCTCTATAAGGAAATTTACAATAGAATAGAAAATTTGAGAAAAAGATGGATTGACAGAAATATGGGTGTTGAAGAATTTTTAAAAGAACTTAAAAAGGAAAAAGAAGAAGTTAAGAAACTTGAGATAATAGAGAAAAAACCAGGATGGGAAAAAATTTACAATATGGTTTCAGAATATTTGCAGAAAAACTTAAGTTCTATGGAGATGCCTAAGCTGGAAAGAAAATTAAAAGATATTTTTAAAAGAAAAAGATTCTTGGATGTTGATGAAAAAGAGCTTAAGTTGACCGTTGCAAAAAGTTTGTTAAAATTCAAAATAGATCGTAAAAAACGACAGAATATAGAGAATGAAATTATTGATATGATAATAAATGAAATTAGGAGAGAACTATGAAATTGTTGGAAGAATTATTGGAAAAATCTAAAAATGAACTTGAAATTGAAGAAAATATAAAAATCAGGGTTAGAGATTATAAGAGACTGATTGCTTCTGCTTCTATTGAAAAAAAGATAATAAGAATAAACAGAAAAATATTAAATAAAAAATTCGTGGAAAAAAAGTTGGGTGAAAAGAACTATGAAAAGTTTATAATAAAGGTTTTAAAACACGAATTAATGCATATAAAATTAAAGACTAAATGGCATGTTCCACAATATTTTGAGGATTTAATTTAATGAAATCCTTCTATTTTTTTGTGCTTTAAAGGGATTCTAACATAATATGTATTTTAGGAGGAATTAAAGCTCTATAATTTATATTCTAACCAAACTCTCACAATTAAAAATGTGAGACAACCTCAAAATATATATTATTTAGTATATATATAACATTAAATTCAATATAATAACTATAATAATTAATATATATTTTAAATTATATATTATAAAGCAATAATTGAAAAATAACTATAACTTTTTTACTTATTATTTATATAAGTATTTATATAGTTATGGAAGAAGAAAGATTTAGTGCTTTATCTTTGTTTTTAAGAGAAAAACCTGCAAGATTGTTGTTAGCATTGGGCACTACGGGAAAGAAACCAAAATATGTGAGCGTACTCTCAAAAGAAACAAATTGTACATATTCTCATACCGTAAGACTTTTGGAGGAATTCAAAAAATTTAAACTGGTTAAATTTATAAAAGTCAGCAGGATAAAATATGTTGAATTGACAGAAGAAGGCAAAGATCTAATGTTACAATTGGAAACCATAATCAGAAAACTGTCAAAACTTAATTCAACAGAAATTAAAAACAAAGATAAATAAAAGAATAATTTAAACGGATAATTTCAAATGAGTATAGAAAATACCGACAAATACCCAAATTTTTCTTTTTTATTTGGATTTTTATCTATTATCCTGATGATCTGCTTAGACTATTTAAACATACGGGAAAAACCGACAGAATTGAGCGCTGGAAAATACCCTTTTATATATTTTGTCGGTATATAATAGATTATGGAAATAACGACTTATCAAAGTGAAAAAATAAATCTGGGAGAATTTACTTTGGAAGATTTTGTTTTTGTAATATTTCCGGGAGCTCAAAAAAAGATGAGAGAAGTTTCTCTCGCAATTTTAAAAGACTTGAAGAATGGTCCAAAAACTATTAGCGAAATAGTGGATAAATACAAATTACCAAGAGGAACAAGTTATGATGCAGCAAATAAAATGCAGAGACTGGGAATAATAGATAGAGAAGGCAAATATTCCCCCGTCAGGATTTCTGCCAAATTTTCTCTATCTTTAGAACGTCTAGCCCCCTGGTATAGACACTATTTTAACCTTAAAAAAAGGGGTTAATTTTGCATTTTTTGTGTGTAATAGTTTATATATGTTTTTTAAAAATTGCAATAGAATGACTATATTTTTATATATATATTTTATTAGATTTACTAATAATTATATATTACAATATTTATATTGTATAATATATATACTTTGTTGCGAAGTGAGTTATACACTACATTATATATATTTTAGTATATTATATTAATGTTAGATTTGAGATATACGAACAACCTTCTCAGTAAAATTGCAATTTTGAATTCAGCAAAAAATATGACAGAAAAATGTGAATTGCAAAGATGCTTTTTTCTTTACTGGAATTTTTATGTTAAATTATAATAAATAGGAGTAATATTTTTTGATAAAAAATAACTATCAATTTTAATTTGAATAAACAATTTTTTCCATTATCAAAGCCATCAAAATGATCATAAATCCAAATATAATTGAAATAATAAGGTAAACTATATTATAATTCGGTAAAATTATATAATTTACACTATTTTCAAGAACTATGTATATAGAGAAAAGAAGAGCATAATAAGTTAAATATTTTACTACTTTTTGTGTTTTATCGTAAATGTGCAACAATCTTCCTGTTAAAACTGATAATCCCGCCACTAAATAATAGACTAAAGCTCCATGAAGGAAACTTAAACTAGATATAAAAAAATTAGAATTTAAATAAAAATTATAATTACTGTATCCCTGCACTGAACCTATTATGATAAATGCAATTGTGAGAATATAACAAAAAAATGAAAGTTTGCCCTTTGAGAAAGTTGAAGTCAACTCCGAAATGAAACTAACAACTAAATTTTCAAGATGAAATGCCTTTATTATCATATAAACACCGATGACCCCCAATATAATTCTCCATGCCAAACCACCAAAAATAGCATACAATACAAATATTATTGCAGGTATTCCAAAAAACAATTTGCTTGTTTGCGGATCATGTATAATTTCCTTTAAGAAATTTATGATTACATAATAACTGCTTTCAAGTTGCGAACTTTGTTTTACAATAATTTTTCTGATTGACATTATCTGTAATTTTGATTGAACTATTGGAAGAATATATTCATCTTCCGCCCCATCAGAAACAAAAACGGCTTTTTTTGGTTTGTATTTTTTTATTGCGGTGTCCAATTGTTCTGCAATTTTTTCATCCGAAATTATTCCCGTTCTGCTATCTCCCGTAAGTGTAACAATATTTACATTTTTATTCTGCGCCTTCAGATTATCATATTCTTTTATGGCTCCAAATATCGAATTTGCATCGCTCTCTTCCGGATCTTCAATAGCAAGTTTTTGAGCCGCATTCAGATTATTTTCTCGGCCAAATATTGGTCCTTCTATTCCAATTTTCTCTCCAATATCATTATCTCGATCAACACAAATAACTAAAATCGACTCTTTCATAAATAGTATAAAATATAGATATTATAAACTATTATCT
>Ga0190304_1000996_pt1 | contig 12959 bp, 15 predicted proteins | sample 48700712_MG_FD_161670 | JGI IMG/M metagenome (GOLD analysis project Ga0190304, IMG submission 161670) | Hydrothermal vent sediment bacterial communities from Southern Trench, Guaymas Basin, Mexico - 4870-07-1--2_MG | ecosystem: Environmental > Aquatic > Marine > Hydrothermal vents > Sediment ... | reverse complement strand
GTCCCCGGAGAGGAGGTATTCCTGAAATGGTATAAAGGCAACTATTTGTCCATGCTCTCCAAAGTCAGCCCTGCCCTGGACAATCTAACAAAGGCAGTTGAGATTGATTCCACTGTTTATGATGCATACCTTGGGCTTGGTGGTTATGATTATTTTAAGGGAATGCTCCCATTCATGGGTTCGGAACGGGAAAAGGGCATCAAAAAGATAAAAACAGCCATTGAAAGGGGAAAGTACACCAGATACCTTGCAACAATCGGGCTTGCAAACCTTTACATAAGGGAGAAAAATTATGAAGATGCAAGGAATGTGTTGAGACTCCTTCTTGAAAAGTTCCCCGATTCAAGAACCGTCACCTGGCCTTACTTCACATCCTTCCTTGAAGAAGGCAATCCCGACAGTGTGCTTTTCTGGGCAAAAAGGTTGCTTAACCTGTCCAGGGACAATCCATACTCATGGCTTCAGGTTCAGGCAATGGCTGGTGAATTCTTCCTCAAGAAGAAGATGTATAAAGAGGCAGGTGAAATAACCAGTAAAATACCTGAAACCAGTAATTTTAAGGATTTAAGAAAAAAGGTTATAAGAATCCACCACCATACCCTTATTGGGGACGGAGGATAAATCTATAAATCTGTCCTTTATCTAACTGAAAATAAATAGGATAAACAAAGTGTCAAAAAGTCAATCTAACGTCCCCGAAGAAAAAGTTTTCCCTTGAACCTTTTTTGTTTAACTGTATTATAGGAATATGGCACTCGGTGTGATTATTATGGCTGGTGGAATAGGAAAGAGGATGAAGTCCGAGAGGGTGAAGGTTCTCCACAACCTTCTGGGAAAACCTGTTCTCTTTTATGTGGTGGAGAGGGCAAAATCGCTCAATCCAGATGAGATTGTTGTTGTTTATGGAAAGAAAGGCAGGGAAATAAAGGGTATATTTTCTGGTGTAAGGTATGCATATCAGGAGGTTCCCATGGGAACAGGTGATGCTGTTATGAAGGCACTTGGAGAGATTGAGGGGTTTGATGGAGAGATTATAGTCCTCTCAGGGGATGTTCCACTCCTCACTGAAGGCACATTGAACAAACTTATACAGCATCACAGGAATGGAAACTTTCAATGCACCATACTCACATTCTATCCACCTGAACCAGGTGCCTATGGAAGGATTGTTCGGGAGGGGGATGAGGTCCTGCGTATTGTTGAGGCAAGGGATGCAACTGATGAGGAGTTGCAGATTAAAGAGGTTAACAGTGGTATCTATGTTTTCCACAGTAAATACTTGAGAAAAGGCCTCACAATGATTGATAATAAAAATGCACAGGGAGAGTATTATCTGACCGATGTAATTCAAAAGATAAGGGAAATGGGAGGAAAGGTCGGTGGTGTGCCTGCTGATGACCCATTTGAGGTTTCTGGAATAAACACAAGGGAAGAACTTTCAATTGTTGAGGATGTTTTGAGAAAGCGGATTATAAAACACTTCCAGGAGAATGGGGTAACATTCCATATGCCCGATACAATTTATATTGAGGCGGGTGTTTCAATTGGTGAAGACACAGAGATTTATCCCTTCTGCTACATTGGTGGTAATACAAGGATAGGTAGAGGTTGCACCATTGAGCCATTCTGTTATCTTTATGATGCTATGGTAAAGGATGGGGAAAGGGTTAAGGCAGGAAAAGGGATAAATGGGTAGGAAGAAGAACAGGAAGGGTTCTCCTCTTTCAATAATTCTTCTCCTTCTACTTGCTTCCTTCTTATCTTCGCTCTTTTACAAAATAGTCAGAAAGGGGCCATCTGAACCCATCCGTGTTGAGGTACTCAATGCATGTGGTGTTAGTAAACTTGCAAGGAGAACAACAGAGGTATTGAGGGATATGGGATTTGATGTTGTTTATTATGGTAATGCAACGACCATGAGAAGCGAAAGTGTTGTTGTGGAAAGATACTCAAAGGATGGAAGGCATGCAAAGGCCGTTGCCAGGGCACTCGGTATAAAGCAGATTATTGTGAGTATAGACACAACAGGGATTGCCCAGGTGAGTGTAATAATTGGCAAGGACTATAAGCGAATAAAAAAATTAAACAGGAGGGAATTTGTCCTATAAGAAAATCACAAAGAGAACCATTAATACAATAATGGGTTTTCTTTACGAGAAGAAGGCACACAACATAATCGGGATAGACCTGAGGAAGGTCACTGATATTGCTGACTTCTTCATTATCTGTACGGCTGAATCTGATATTCACTCAAAGGCACTATGTGATAACCTTGAGGAGTTCCTTGAGGAAAAGGGGTTGAGACCGCATCACATTGAGGGAAGGGAAAGGGCACACTGGATACTCATGGACTATCTTGATTTTGTGGTGCACATCTTTCTTCCAGAGGAAAGGGCATTTTATTCGCTTGAGAGGCTATGGGGTGATGCACCAACCTGGGGGATGAAGGATGAGGCAGAGGATTAAAGAAGCTCTTGAAGGTATTTTGAAAGACTATGGTGAATCCGTTGATTTCAAGGTAACAAGACCTGAAGACAGAGAATTTGGAGATTATACAACAAACCTTCCATTCCTCCTTGCTAAATCCCTGAGAAGGAACCCTGTTGAAATAGGAGAGGAGATTGCAAAAAAGATAAGGATAGATGGACTTGAGGCTACACCTGTCAGGGGGTTTATCAACTTCCGTATTTCTAAAGGGGTTCTTCAGAATAACCTTTTGAAGGCAATAGAAGAAGGATATGGTAAGGGTGAGAATAAGGGGATCGAGATAAATGTTGAGTTCGTGAGTGCAAATCCAACGGGTCCTCTTCACCTTGCAAGTGCAAGGGCAGCAGCATTTGGGGATACACTTGTCAGGTTGCTCCGTTATAAGGGATACACAGCAGAGAGTGAATACTATGTGAATGATGCAGGGAAACAGATTGATAACCTTGCCCTTTCTGTTGATGCGAGGATAAAGGAGATTAAAGGGGAGAAGTATTCAATCCCTGAGGATGGTTATCATGGAGAGTATATAAGGGATATTGCAAGGTCAGCAGTTGAATTGGGTATAAAGGGATTTGATGAATTAAAAGATTTTTCCGTGGATTATATCCTTAATATGCAGAAGGAAACCCTTAAAAGGTTCAGGGTTGAATTTGACAGGTTTGTGAGCGAAAAGTGGATAAGGGAAAGTGGGCGGATAGAGATGGTTATTGATGGACTGAAGAAGGCGGGTAAAACCTTTGAGAGGGATAATGCCCTGTGGTACAGGGGGGAGAGGGATAGGGTTCTGGTGAAGTCTGATGGAGAATTTACTTACATTGTTCCTGATATTGCCTATCATATGTACAAGTTTGAAAGGGGATTTGACCTGGTGATTGACCTTCTTGGGCCTGACCACATTGCACATGTTCCAGATTTGAAAAGGGCACTCACAGACCTGGGTTATCCAGGGGAAAAGGTAGAATTGATAATCATCCAGTGGGTACATCTTCTGAAAGAAGGAAAACTATTGAAGATGTCAAAGAGGGCAGGGGAGTTTGTTACAATGGATGAGTTGATTGATGAGGTTGGTGTTGACCCTGTAAGATTCTTCATGCTTATGATAAAGGCATCTTCACCACTTGAATTTGACATTGAACTTGCAAAGAAGCAAACAACAGAGAACCCTGTTTATTATGTTCAGTACAGCCACGCAAGGATTTGCTCACTCCTTGACCATGCTGAGAATGAAGGTTACAGGGATTTAACGCCTGAGGGGTTTGAAAATCTTAATCTCGGAGAGGAGATTGAGATATTGAGGGAGATATACCACTTCCCTGAATTCCTTGAGGATGTGGCAGAATCAAGGGATTTGCATTTGATTCCCAGATTCCTTATGGAACTATCTTCACTATACCATAATTTTTATCAAAAATACAGGATTGTTGGTGGAGAAAAGGAAAAGATTGTTCCAAGGCTCTTTCTTTCCATGGCAGTGAAGAACCTTGTGAAAACAGGGCTTGACCTTATTGGTGTGAGTGCGCCGGAGAGAATGTGATTAAGAAGGTTCTAAAATCAATAAAGAAAGACAGAGAAAGGGGCGGGATTGAACTTGCACTCATGCTCCTTGAGGCATTAAGGAATGTGGATAATCCCGAAGAGTTTGTAACAGAGATAAAAAATATCAGACCCGATATGGCTGTTTTCCTGAATATTGCCCATTACCTCTCCCATATTGATAAAGACAATGTTAAAAACTGGATAGATGAACAGATTGAAGGTATAAAGAACCTGCCAGAGAGGCTTGGTAAAAAGGTTAAGGAAAACATTGGTAAGATTAGGGCAATAACAACCATTTCAAGGAGCAGGAGTGTTTTGATAGGGATACAGGCATTGAAACCTGAAAGGCTTTACATTTTGAGGGGATATCCACTAAATGATGGCAAAAGGATGGTGGAGGATGTTGTGGGTATAACCGAGCCTGTTCTTCTTGAAGACCTGAATATGGTGGATGGATTAAGGATGAGCGATTGTGTTCTTATCGGTGCAGATTGTATCTCACCCCATGGGTTTGTGAACAGGAAGGGAAGTCTGCCTCTGTGTATTGTTGCAAATTATCACAGGATCCCTGTTTATGTGGTTTCAGAGGAACTTAAGGTGGTGAACAACTTCTGTGAGGTCAGGGAAGACATCTTTGAATACATACCATCTTCTCTTGTAACTCAATTTATAACGGAGGATAGAGAGTGGAAGCCCTTCACCAGATAATAGAAAGGGAACTCTCAGAGGTTATGAATATTGTTGAGTCCTATGACAGGGAGTTCTCCTTTGTATGGTCAGGTTATCCATTGGTTGACCATGAGGAGTTCAAAAAAAGGGTATTTAAACTGGCTGAAGAAAATGGGCTTTATGCTTTTATCACAAGGGAGGATGACCTTGTTTCGGTTAGATTTGCATTCAAACCAGAGAGAAAGAAGACAAACATAAAATTGAATGTTGCACTTCTTATTATTACTTTTGCCACGACTGTAATTGCAGGGACACTACAGAGGGGATTGAATCCATTACATTTTGGGAATCTTGTACATGGGTTTCCTTTCGCCATCACCATTATGGTGATTCTCGGTTCCCATGAACTTGGGCATTATTTTGCTGCAAAGAGGCATGGGGTTGTTGCCACCCTTCCTTATTTTATACCAGCACCATCATTCATTGGGACATTCGGTGCTGTTATAAGCCTCCGTTCACCAATACCAGACAGGAAGGCACTCGTGGATATTGGGGCCGCAGGCCCAATAACGGGTTTTGTTCTATCAATATTTGCTGCAATCATCGGGCTTAAACTCTCCACCGTGGTTGAAATCCCCGAAGGTGCATTAAGGATTGGAAATCCCCTTATTTTTTCATTCATTTCCCATTTTTTCTTCAAATCCATTCCTCAGGGTATGGATGTTTTGCTGCATCCTGTTGCCTTTGCAGGATGGCTGGGATTTTTTGTTACAGGCTTAAACCTTCTTCCAGTGGGGCAACTTGATGGAGGTCATATACTCTATGCCTTCTTTCCACGCATACACAGGATAGTGGGTTATGTATTGATTGTTGTTCTTTTTGGCCTTGGATTTGTCTGGCCTGGATGGTTGTTCTGGTCCTTTTTGCTCCTTTTATTCATTGGAGTAAAGCATCCCCCACCAATGGATACAGTGGGAGGACTTGATAATAAAAGAATTATTATCGGCTGGTTAAGCCTGCTTATATTTGTGCTCACCTTTATTCCAGTTCCCTTTATGTGATTACTTTCTCAGGGTGTTGAGTGTAGCAACGGCAACACCTATTTGATATACAATTAGGGCAAGGTCTTTCAATGTGTCAAATAGGGTCTTCTGGACAGGGGATTTCCTTGGAACAACAACTGTATCACCAGGTTTTAGTTTTCTAACCCTTTTTACAGACTCACCTGATGCCCTCACAACGTATGTTGCCCTTCTGTCAGCATCAGGGGTATATCCACCTGCCATTTCAATCACATCCTTAATTTTGAGGCCTTTTCTGTAAAGAACACCTGTTGGATTGTACACCGCGCCTATAATCTGGACCGTGGATGGGATTTTGGGAATGTAAATGGAATCCCCTGCCTCAAGAATTATGTCAAGCCCAAGTTTTTCTGGAAGTGCAACCCTTCCAGATAGCCCTTCCTGGGCAATGCTTCCGATCAGCTGTAGTTGCTGATTGATAATACTCTGTTTTACCTGTGCTTCCTGGGGGTGTATACTCTCCCCAAGGAGTGAGGACTGGCTCACAATGAGTTCTTTCTTTGCAGTGGTGATGAGTTCTTTTGTTGCCTTTGTCTTCAGTTCCTTAACAGACTTTCTCTCCAGCACAACACCCTCTATGTATGCATTGGGTGTGAGCCCACCTGCCCTTTCAATCAATGACCTGAGCGTTTCCCTGCCCCTCAATGCATATCTTCCAGGATACTTTACTTCTCCAGTAATCGTCACGACATCAGGTTTTACCTTCCGGTTTTTGATTATAAGGTTATCACCCATCTGGAGTGGGAGATTAAGTCCTTTTTCTGTTGTAAGGTCAACAGGGATGATACTGTATGTTCCCTCTTCTATGTTTTTCCTCAGGAGTTCTGCATTGTCCAGCCTTGCAGTTGGCAGGGGTATTCCACCAAAGAGAAGGTCCCCTGCGGTCATACCCGGTAGGAGTTTGTATGTCCCGGGTTTTTTAACTGCACCATACAGATATACATTCTTTACAGGCTTTATCTCATCAATGGAGAAAACGAGGATGCTGTCCCATTCCATCAGTTTGAATGTATCATAGGAAGGGGAGGTCAAGACACTTTCTACATTGAAAGGAATAATAGAATACAGACTATCACTCACATATCTCAGGATTTCTCCCCTCTCCATATAGGTATCCTCTTTGATTTTTGCCCTGTTCAGCAGACTCTTTAAGGTTGTCTTTTTATCCAGAGCAAATACCCCGGGATAGTAAACATTTCCACCCACATAAACGAATAACCTTCTTCTCCTTGCAATGGGGTCTATTTTGAAGAAGTCCCCATCCGATGGTTTAAGGTTTTTTATCAGTTTTTTAAACTCACTGTATGATGAAAAATCCTTCTCAAAAATTATCCTTTTATTATGGTTTTTTATGCCTTCAATAGTGATGCGGCCCACATAGGCTTCAGGGAGCAATCCTCCTGCCATCCTGAAGACATCGGATACAGTTTCGTAAGATTTTAATTCATATATACCTGGTCTTACAACCGCCCCTCCAACTGCAACGGTTTTCCCAATAGGTGGTACGAATACGATGTCTCCATCGTTGAACTGGATATTCTTCACAGGCCTTCCTTTAACAAAATAGTCATAAAGGTCAACATAGATAACTTTTCCATCCCTCTTTATGATTTTAATCCTTCTAAGGGAGCCCATCTTTGTTGGTCCTCCACCAAGGTATAGTGCATATAAAACAGAAGAAAGTGGTGATATGAAATAATTACCAGGTGCATGCACCTCACCTGCGAGGAATATGTTTACGGTTCTCAAATTTGTAAGGGTGACATCAACATTCACATTGGAAAATTCTGAGATTATTGCCTTTTTAATTTTAACCCTTGCCTCACTGTACTTCAATCCTGCAATATTCAGTGTACCAACCCCTGTTATAGAAATCTTTCCTTCATTGTTAACAACCAGATTCTCTGTTTGTTCCATTGCACCCCAGATGTTGAGGGTGAAAGCGTCACCCGGTCCGATGATATAGCTGTCTGTTGCCATTACACCTGGTTTGGAATATGTAGCAAGGTTCCAGTAAAAGTGGTTATAACCAAATTGCTTCAGGTTAAGAGTAATCGTGTCCACTATCTCCTTTTTGACTTTTCTGCCACCGAATATGGTAGAATCAATGGATATAGTTTCAGTTCTTATTTCAATGAAGGCAAGCCTGTAATTGTTATACATCGTCTCAATCTTTGATCTTTCCATCTGCTTCTCAATGATGATGCTGTCTTTGGTATAGATAGGTGTTTGCACAATGGACTGTGTAGTCTGGGGTTGTGTTTTTTGGCCCCTCTTTATTCCCAGGGATTTAATAATGTCTTCGGGTGCCTGCGCAAGGAGAAATATATATAGCAATCCAAACATCCTACCTCCTTTTTTTAGGATTTTACTTTATAAACCTGTTATGTCAATGGATTAAACATCATCCGGTCTGTATGATTCTACAACCCTTTTATACCTCTTTAACCTTTTCCTGTAAATTGCACCCTTTGCCGAGCTCAGATTTCCCATGTAGAACCTCTGAAACAGTGATATGGAGAACATTATACCTGGAATGTCCCTGTTTTTAATGCTTTTGTATCCAAGGAACAATGAAAGTCCATTCCACAGTATTGAAAGCAGTCCTGTTCTATATTCGCCACAGAGTAACTGGGCTCCACCTGGAAACACATATGAGATATACATCAAGGGAGATGGAGCCTTCAATTCATTAATTGCCTTTATCAATGGATGTTCATCGTCATCAATCAGTATTTTAAGGTCTTCAAACCTCATTGTTTTTGCAAGGAGATAGATGTATCTCTCTTCAATATCCTTATCCTCTTTAAGAAAATATGCCTTTCCATACCAGAATAGTGCCAGATTGTAATCACCAAGTTTATAATACGAATCTCCAAGTTTCATGGCTGCATAAGGGTTTTGTGGCTCAAGAAAGATTTCTCTCCTGTATTCGCCAGCAGCCCTGAAGTAATCACCTGATGCAAATAATGAGTCTGCGAATGTAAAGACAATAAGGAGTATCAAAACACCTCCCTCTCTATTCCCCGTATGAATTTTTCCTTGACCATATTGTTGTGCATATTCACAGCAATATAGGAACCAAAGATATCTCCAGCATAGAAGAATATTGAAAGCCCTGCTAATATATACGCTTCAGGTTTTTTGTTCTGCCTGTAAAATGAATAGGCAAAATAGGATGTTGATGCAATAGTGAGAAGTGTGTATATCCCGTCACCAACCCGTCCTGCATATACCCTTCCAAGACCCGGTACAATTGCAGAAAGGAATGCACCTGCTACTGGCGATTTCAAGCTGGGTGGTGAGAGATTTTTCATTCCAAGTTTTTTCAATCCCTCTTTGAATTTACCTTCCTGCAGGTCAATCAGCCCAAGTTTTTTATCCTTCCAGTACGCATAAACAGAGTCGTACATTTCCGCCCTGTAAAAGAGGAATCCCATTGTCTCTTTATACAATGAATCCTTACTGATTACTGTTCTCATCACATCAATGGCATTCCCGTACAGCCCCTCACGTGTATAGAGATAGACAATCCTGTATCTGATAGAGTCTGCATCAGGTTTATAATAGAGGAACCTTTTGTACTCAGTTATTGCCCTGTAAGTATCCCCTTCCTTTTCAAGTATATGTGCAAACCTCAGGACATCCTTTGGTTGCATAACAACTGCAAGAAGCAGTATCATCTGAACCTCCATACATCCTCTGGTTTTTCAAGTATCTTCATCCCCCGTCCAGGAACAAATCCTGCCCTGTAGTATGTTGGAACATACGAAAAAGAATATGGATGGCACCTTTCAAGCCTGTCAGCAGCCATTAGAATCCCCCAAAATGCTCCATACCTCTCTATGGCCATAAGGGCAAAATGGGAGCAGGTGGGTTCAAAATTGCACACATCCCCCTGTTGACCTGAGAGAAGTATCTGATATATCCTTATGGATAATTTCTCAATCTCCTTCAATGGTATGAATTCCTTTATCTCTTTTTTTTCAATATGGATTGAGGGCACCGGTTCAACAGGTTTTACCATAACGGCAAGCAGGAGAATCACCAACCCTTCACCTCCACATCCTTCGGTATTTTTATATGTTTCAGGGAATCTGGGAATGCATCAAGAAACCGCACATCTGTAAAGGTTACATCCTCAGTCAGAATACCATTCTTTGTGTTAATCTGTGAATGGATCCTTGATGGAAGGTGTAATCCTTTACCTTCTTTGTAATCGGAATAGGTTGTTTTACCTGCTTCCTTACCATGGTGGAGGATGAGGATCTCAATAAGTTTGTTCTTTAAGGTTTTCAACACAACTGTTCCGCTTTTCTCCTTTTTCCAGTAAGAGAGGGTGGTGTCCCCATTTGATTTTTTCTTTAAGAATCTGAACCCATAGGTTGAGAGGTCAAACTCCTTCCCTGAACCAAGAAGGACTCTGGAGACAGGTAACTCCATAGGATTGTATTCAGAAAACAGGAATGCCTTTTTATCATCAGGATAATACAAGAGCAGGGTATCCCCCCTGAATGTAAAAATCTGATGCACAGGGTGTTTCACCTCTATGTAGATGTGGTTTTCCTGATCAACATAGATAATCCCGCTTATTGTATCCTTTTGCACAGAATTTGATATACTTATGTTTGCAAAAACTGCTGCTGAAAACATGAAAAGAATCATAGCCTTATCACCCACCTTTTGTAAAAGTTTTTCTCAAAGGAATAGAGCGACATCTCAAACCTGAACCTTTCGCTTCCCAGCCCGATGTTTATCTCCCTGTAAAGATTGCCATCCAGCCTTGCCATACGAATATATATTTTAATCAAACCTCCATTTAATGCAACCTCAAATTTCTCCATATATTTTTTCTCTGTGATAAAATAATCCTCTAAATTGTCCATTTCATTGCTGCCCTGCATACCAGAGAACCACCTATGTGAGACCTCGTGTGCAATCCCATCCTCAAGCAGAAGTCTGTTTATAAATGGCAGGTTCTCAACATTTATAAGTAAATTGGGATATTCCATTTTTATATAATCCTTATCCAGCCTTCATCATTTTGGCATGCTGAAAAACTTCCTTTAGATACCTTTATGTTGTAATATGCATACTGCTGGAAGTATGAAAGGAACAGAAGTATCATTTTACCTCCTTCCAGGAAAGTCCTTTGGTTAAGAATATTACAATCCCTGATGGAACAACAGTGATAAACTGCGATAGATGGTAAACCACTGCATAGGCAAAGGCAAGGTCCTTCTGAATTCCGCCTGGAACAAGGGCAATGGTTATAAAGTAGTGAAAAGGTCCTATGTCACCCGGGGATGATGGAATTGTTATACCAAGGGTGAACAGGAACATGGCAAAGAGGGAAAGTGCTATGTCAGGTCTTATACCCATCCCTGGCATAAGCACATATAACTGAAGGAAGGTGAAAGACCAGACAAATGCGGTCACTACGAAAGCCCTTAGTAAAACAGATGGTGAACCAATCACATCCAGTCCATGGGAGAACTAGCATCACTTTACCAATCCATCCCCTGTAATCTTTCTTTGTGAGTTTTTCCCTGAACTGATGCATTATCAGTATGCCTCCAAGCACCACGAATAGAAGGATGAGTGCATCTATTGAGATTTTTTTTACAACAGGAACCCTGGCCTTCAATTCAGGTGGGAGGAAGACCCCAAGAAGTAAAATAAAGGCAAGGTCAAGGATTCGTTCAACCACAACTGTTCCGAATACAACACCTTTTGAGATATTCCTGTCCTCATCGGCAACATAGGATTTTACAACCTCTCCAAGTTTGCCCGGAAGCAGATAATTCACCATGTATCCAACCAGTTCAATGGAAAAGTGATAAAGGGATGGGATTTTTTATATGGTGATAGGAGCATTGCTCAGCGTACACCCCTAAGGAACATTGCAACAAATGTGAAGAGAACAGTCAGGCCAAACCAGAGGGGATTCAGGGTCTTCAGATGTTCAAACACCTGTTCCCAGTCAAGCCCCCTTATGGTGAGATATATAAAGAGACCGGATACAATGACACCAAAAACAATCCTTTTCCAGGTAACCTTCATGAAAAGACTTTAAGGCAAAGTGAAAAAAGTCAACGCTTCTACCACCGAGGAAGTAGCATGAATTTTGAGTATAAAATGCTTACAGTATCCTGAATAATTCAGGTTAAACACTACAAAAATTTACCTTTTATACGGGTTATTACTATATTCACCATAAATACATTGCAAAAATGAACATCTTTTTGATTATGAATGGATTATATGGATATGGTTGTACAGGATAGGGTATTAAATTTCAAGTTCATAAGTGATAAAAATATAAATACACGAATACATGCACCTCTCCCATCAATCAATGCCAGTCGTTGTGGTGATGGGTATAGTATAAGAACCTGTAAACGGGACTGGCTCAGTTTAAGGAAATTTTTCAATTGGAACAAATCATCAAACTGGTATGTCATATTAGTAAAGCCTATTGACAATGACAGGTTTTTTGATAACTTCAACTTATGCTATTCTTTATAATTGCTGCCTTCCCTTATAATGAGGTCATTCTTGACCTTCAGGTAAAGGGGCTGAAAAATGTTGATACAGCCCTTGTTATAACTGCGTCTGGACTCAGAATAGGGGATATACTCACCCGTGAAAAGGGTAAGGACGCAATCAAGTTTCTATATTCAACTGAGCTTTTTAAGGATATAAAACTTCAGGCTGAAAGGGAGGAAGGAGGAGTCAGGGTTATTATAAACCTTGAAGAATACCCCATTGTTAAGGAGATTGTGTTTGCAGGGAACAAACATGTCAAGGAGAAGGACCTGAAGGAACTGATTGATTATGACCTTCCCTCTATTATTTCGGACAGGAAACTTTTCAGGCTCAAGGTGAAGATTAAAGAGATGTACAGGGAAAAGGGATTCAGGGGAACAAAGGTGAGAATTCAGAGGGAGGAGATTGAAGGTGGAATGAAGATTACAATGGTTATAAATGAAGGTAAGAGGCTTAAACTTACAGAGATAGAATTCAGGGGAAATTCAAATGTGCCTGATAGGACACTGGGGAAAAAGGTGAAACACAGGGGTAAACACTGGTGGACATTCTGGAGGGATGGAGAAATAAAGGATTCACTGATCACAGAGGACATCAAGGGTATCCAGGATTATTACCACGAACTCGGGTTTCTTG
>Ga0190304_1000995_pt1 | contig 12964 bp, 10 predicted proteins | sample 48700712_MG_FD_161670 | JGI IMG/M metagenome (GOLD analysis project Ga0190304, IMG submission 161670) | Hydrothermal vent sediment bacterial communities from Southern Trench, Guaymas Basin, Mexico - 4870-07-1--2_MG | ecosystem: Environmental > Aquatic > Marine > Hydrothermal vents > Sediment ... | reverse complement strand
CTATGACGGATGGCCTATTGCGGTTTCTCGCGCATGAAAGGCCCATCCGGCTAGTCGCGCCCGGCTGGCTCCCATAGCCAAGCCAAAGATCCATCCTCGCTTGACGTTTCTTGCAAAAAGGGATATACTGATCTCAGGGCAAGCAGGAAGAGCGATATGGACATCGAATGCATCCGTAAGGCTATCCAAGAACGTCGGATTAACGTCACTGATCACGCTGATGAAGAACTGGCTGCCGATGAGATTTCCGATGAAGACCTTTTTCAGTCCGTGCTGACCGGCGAAGTCATTGAAAAGACTATCCCGAAGATTTCCCCTTTCCCAGTTGCTTGATCTACGGGCGGGATCCGAAAGGGCGGCCAATTCATTCGGTGTGGGCTTATGCAGAACCTTATCGGATAGCCATTCTGGTAACCGCTTATGTGCCGGACCCAGTTCGATGGATTGATTTTCGGATCAGGAGGCGACGATGAGCAAGGAAGTTGTCCCTATGTGTCCCATTTGCGGCGGACAAGTCGTAATTAAAGAAGTGGAAAAAATCCTCCGGCGTGGCGAAGATGTGCTGATCCTTCAAGTTGAGGCCGGTGTCTGCACCCGCTGTGGCGAACGTATTTATGACTTGAAGACAAGGGAATGGTTTGAACGTCTGCGTCGCGGGGAAGTCATTGCCCCTCCATATCGCTTACGCCGCGTTGGATATGCCTATGAAGTAGTGCCTGCTTGAATCCCAGAGCTACCCCCTCTTTGCTCGCACTATTTCCTTACCTCCCCGAACTCCGAAGGCTTTGGGCCAAGGCGCTCTCTAGCGCCTCCTGCGATGATGCAGAGCATCCCTTTCTTTGCCAGCAGGCTGGGGATCAATTGCCTCAGGAACGGCAAAGCTGTCCTCGTTGGCCGTTCGCCTCATCCCTGTATGAGTTGGTTGCCCCACTTGAAGCTTCAATTGTCCGTTCATCTCTCCCTCCGGTACACTGTGAATGCCGTGGAAAGACATGTGACGCTAGTTGTCACAGCTGGCAAGTTCGTTCCAGACTAATCTCCTGACACTTGGCCGGGGCGTTTTCTCTGAAACGTCCCAAGCCCCAAAATGTCTCGTCCCCGCAAAAGCCGAAATCGCCAACCAGATCACAGGGTCTCGCCCATAACCATGACTTCTACTTCTTCTATGGAAGGGGCAGCCTGAATACAAACCACAAGATTAATGCCGCGACGATTAATACTAGTACGGCGAAGACCGCTTTTACAAGCTCTTCCGTTAGTAGATCTCTCAGGCTCTCTGAGGCTCGTGGTCTTTCCACTGTCACTCCGATCTTCGCACCTGCTGCTAACAATAATGCATAGGAGAACTCTTTACAAGATCGATACCGAGCTCTCGGATCTCTGGCAATGGCCTTCAATATTACCTTTTCTATGTTCTTAGGAATGCTTGGATTCACATTTGTGGGAAATGGGGGGTCTTGATGAATTTTCTGCCAAATAGTTGCATATATATTTTCCCCTTTGAAAGGTACTCTACCCGTTAGCATTTCGTAAAGCACTATTCCTAAAGCATAAAGGTCACTTCTCGGCGTGGCTTTTTTACCCATCGCTTGTTCTGGAGACATGTAGATAACAGTACCGCGTACTTGGACGACTTCAGTACTTAGTTGTGTATCTAACGCTTTTGCGATCCCAAAATCACTCAAAACCGCTCGTTCCCCTGCTAAGAGGATATTACTCGGTTTGACATCACGATGAACAATGCCCTTGCTATGGATTGCTTCTAAGGCTGAGGATATCTGGGTTATGATGCTTATGGCTTTTGGCAAATCAATGAAGTCTTTTTTGGCCAATTCATCAGCAAGGGAGCCGTCTTTCATGTATTCAACCATCATATAAAATGTGCCCCGGAATTCACCAATATCAAAAATCCTAATAATGTTATAGTGATTAAACTGCGAAACTAAAGCCGCCTCTTTCCAGGCTTTATAAAAAGATGTTTTGTCAAAACGAGGGTGGAATATCTTCACGCAGACGTGTGCATTAGACTTGGTAAGCCGAGCCAAATACGCTATTGAGAAACTGCCTCGGCCGAGTTCCCTTATAAGTTCACACTTTCCATACCTCGTCATAAGTGTTTGCATCTCAATACCTCGTGAGCAGCATCAACTATTTTGAACCGATGCTTATCTCTCGCGATGAGGGTCGGACATAACATAAAATCAAGTGGGGTCTCGAGTCCTGGTTTCTCGGACACGATGTAAGGCGTTAGCATTAATGATGATGTAGATCAAGGTGTTCCGGTTTTGCACCGACTGGAAGTTGCGTACTTTAGGACGTTCAATGCCCAAGGCTACCGCCTGGCTGTTAATGCGCTCAGCCGCCGTCCGCTGATTGTAGATGGCCTTGTACGCGGGCGACTCCCGGTCCAAGGTGATGCGCATGTGAGCATCTATTGAGAGGTTTCTGTACTTGACGCAGCCTTTTCCTTTCTGGAACTGCTCATGGTTGATCCCACAAACCTCCCCCGTGGGCTCGGGAAAGAGGAGCGGACAGCGTTCTAGCTGGGCAGTGTAACCGCGAGTACGGTCTTCGTACATATACGAACCGATCATCTCCCGGCCATCACCACACAGGTGAAAGCCATGGGGGCCAAGCTTGGGCTCGGGATGGCCGCGCAGGTTCAGGGGGGTACACGCCAATCCTCCCCGTTGGGCAAAGGGTTCGTAGACATACCAGGCATCAAAGGCAGCATCGGCGGCCAGGTTGGTGGGGTGGAAGCCCAAGTTGGCGCAGGTGTGCTCCAACAAGGGGCGGAAGTAAGTGATGTCATTCTCGTTGAAGGTCTGGGTATGTTCGGCCAGGACACATTCCACATCCTGTCCTACCTTGGTCACGGTGATGCCCGTGCCGTAGCCCCAGAGGAATTCCTTGTCCTCGTCCTGTTCCTCTTCTCCTTGATTGTGGCGGCCTTTGACCCCCAGCTTGCAGTCCGGGTCGCCACGGGGTTGACGGTCAGGATCATAGCGGTCTTTGACATAGGTTTTGCGGTTGTTCTCCTTGACCCAGGCATAGATGTGCTTAACATCCTGGGAGATGGTCTCCCCCAAGCCAGGCACTTGGTCCCGCAGATCGGCCACCGTGCTTGCCAGGATGACCTTAAGCACTCCATTATCACCGTATTGCAGTTTGCGCCGGAGGTGCCGAGCGCTTGGTACTGTTCGTTCTACGTCAAAACCCCAGGGGCTGTCAGGATCGACTACGGGACGAAAGCCCAGGCGGATGACCAGGGCCGGGTGCTTGATCAGGAAACGCCGTAGCTGGGTGTGATACTCCAGCTTCTCACGGATCATGACCAGTTGAGCTTTGACGTAGGCCCGTTCGGGATGAGGAGGATTGCCAGGCCAGGGTTTGCTTTCGTCACGTTCCGGAACTACCATGAAGTTCAGCACACTGAAGAAATCATCGTAGTCGTTGGCAACGGGATCAGCGGCGAAATAAGCAGGAGGGATGAACCTCTGGTCGGATTTGCACGCCGACAGCCTTTGTGCTACCATCGGGGCACCTCCTGGCAAGATAATGGTGTTGTGGAGATGATGCCTCTATCTTACCAGGAGTTTGCCTTTTTGTCGCTTGCCACTCCCAGCCTTGGATTATGTTATGTCCGACCCTCTTTCGCGATGACTTTGAAACATCAGCCTTGTATCCCCTACCCGAATCTCGTCGCCATCCCGCAGAACTTGCTGGGTGATCTGTTGCCCGTTGACGAAGGTGCCATTGGTGCTTCTTAAATCATAGATCACAGGCCAGCCGCGCTCCAGCCTTATCTGAGCGTGATGGCGGGAGACCTTCTTATCGAACAGGACGAGATCGTTACGCGGGTCCCGGCCGATGTTGATCACACCTCGCCTAAAGCCTACAAGCCCCCTGGGGCCGTAGCCCTGGACCACGCGCACACCATACGTGGGGCGAGTCTGGGTGATTATGACGAAGAAAATGGCCGCCAATCCTAACATGAGTATCACAACAAGCAACAATGGCCCGTAACTGCTTGGAGGCGGGACTCCTCGCTCGCGGGTGGAGAAGATGGCGCTATAATCAATGAGCCCCTCCGGCACATCCCTCCCGAAGACAGCGGCCTGCCATATGCCCGGGATGGGATTTGCGACGATGATGTAGACCAGCCTGGCAAAGGTGGAGATAGTGACGCCGGGATAGTTCTCGTCCACTCTCCGGCCGTTCGGGTCCGTCAGGATCAAGTCCAAAGTGCTCCCCGGCCAATTCAGAGTGACATAGAGCTCGCCTTGATTGGGCGCCACCTCGACCTGTCCTACCGTTACTGTCTCCCCCTGGGCCACCTGGCCGCTGAACTCGCCGATGACGTTGCCGAGGGATTCGTGGCGCAGCTTGATATAGACGTTTTCCAGCTGGTAGGCATCAGGCGCGTAGTAATATCGGCATCCAGTGGCCTTGGCTATTTTGTCCAAGAGATCCTCGTTTAAGTCACCTGGATCGCCGAAGCCGACGGTATAGATGCACGTCCCTGCATCGGCGGCCTCTTGGACTGGCCCGCTAAGGATGCCGGCCGGCGGCAAGCCTTCGTTGGTCTTACCGTCGCTTAGCAGGATGATTATCTTCTTTGAATCGGCCGGGGCCTCTTCCAGCGCCTTATTTGCCACAATCAAAGCGGCACCTATGTTGGTTCGGTCTGTGGGCTCAAGCCCGGCCACGATGTCCTTAGCCTGCGTGTAATCGGTGGTCAAAGGCAAATCCAACCAGGCATCCGTGCTGAAGGTAACAATAGCCACCTGATGCAATACCTCGCCGATTTGGCTCTCCTGCTCAATCATGTTGAGAATGTCTGTAGCCGCATCCTTGGCCGCATCTATCTTTCGCCTTCCCCGATGGGGCTCATCCATGCTGCCGGAGATATCAAGGACGAGAACGGTGGAGGTCGAGGCAGTAGGAGTAGGGCCGATAGGTAAATAGTCATTGCAACCAGTGTCACCGATATACTTAGTCCAGGCCCAGTGGATATTGACCTTATCAGGGTAGACGTGGGGAGTGTAGATATAGAGGGCAGCAGTGGCTGCATTGGCCGGAGTAACTTGGATGCCATCTATCTTCTCTGGATATGGAACTCGCACTGCCCATCTGTTACGACCCTTTCCGTCAGTGATGAGATCGGCGAAGTCTGAAGCCAGGATGCGAACGGCATTGTTGACTTGATTAGTGAAGCCCTTCTTGGTCAAATCAACGCGGTTGGGATCGTCAGGCCAGCCATAGAAAAGGATCCACTCGACCCTTGTCCCGACGATCTTTCCCTTAAGGGGGATGCCAGCGTTCAAGTCATGCCGGTTCTTGCCCCATACCGTGTTAGACTCGACCTCCATCTTGATTAGGATGAGCTTCGGGTTCAGCCGATATCTCCCCATGATAACATTGGCCTCAATGGCTGAAGCAATAATCTCACTGGCGAGCATGTTATTGGCTGGGTCCCGGTAGCTCTTAAGATCTGTATCAGCCTGCTCCAGCAAGCGCTGGATTTCCCCTTTGTCTACGGGACGATCAACGATAAAGTCATTGTTACAAAGAACTCGATTCGGGTTAAACTGCGGAGGGGCAGCCTCGGTCATCTTGAAGTTCTGTAAGACCAAAGCCCCGGTTCCCAGCACCACAATTAGAACAAGCCTAATGAGTAATCTCCTTGTGCCCATTTTCTCCTCCTGTGCGATGAATGCAGGTAGATTGTGGGAAAAGGTCTATCCCATAGATAAAGAAAGGTGACCACAACTAACGCAGCAGCGTACAAAAGAATCGGTGACCATGCCTCGCCCCTAGGATCTTTGGCGGCCTTGAAAGACCAACTTGGTATCCCCAACCCAAATCTCATCGCCATCTCGCAGAACTTGCTTGGTAATCTGTTGCCCGTTGACGAAAGTGCCATTGGTGCTTCTCAAATCATAAATGATGGGCCAGCCGCGCTCCAGCCTTATCTGAGCATGGTGGCGAGAGACCTTCTTATCGAGCAGGACAAGATCGTTACGTGGATCCCGGCCGATGTTGATCACGCCTCGCCTAAAGCCAACCAATCCCCTTGGGCCGTAACCTTGAACTACCCGAACCCCATAAACGGGGCGGCGATAGGCCCGGATGATTACTACAAGGAAGAAACCACCGAGGGCAAGGAGGGTTATGAAAAGAAGGGGCCAGGCCGATGGGGAGGGAGCTATCCCCTCTTTGGATGCCGAAACGTAGATCAGTTTAGTGTCGCCTGAGCCGTTAGCTACACTGGTTCGAAGTGTGATAAGGGCATCTTCGCCACCAGTCAGGCGGAGCATGAACTGGGCTTCCTTCTCCGCGCCACCGCCCAGATCGCCCAAGGATACGCTGGGAGTTGAGATGACTTCCAATTCCTCCGTGGTGGAGATCTCCACAACGACATCCTCCGCCATTAGAGGCGTAGGGTTATTGACGCTAATATTGAGGGCGAAATCCTTGCCGATGACCACTATCTCAGGCAATCGGTAACCGGAAATTATCGCCAAGGGCTCCTTAATGCGCCCTGCCACAGCAGGCAAGGCATCGTCAATGCTCTTTGTGTATCTTTCTAGCGACGCGAGCGTCGCCTCGATCTGTTTGATGGTAGCCTCTCTGGCGTCTAGGTCATTAGGGTCACTTAAGTTTTGCAACAAGAGGACATAGAGGGTCACCCCTTGCAAATCGAAATCCGCGGCGCTCTTGCCGAACCGCTCGTACAGCAGGTCGAAGCCTTCGCCCTCTCCGGTAACCAGATCGCTGGCTCCAGCGAAGATGGGGGCGCGGGCCACAGCCAACCGCTGTGAAAGGGCTTCATCCGCCTCCACTAATTCCTCCGTCAGCCGCTCGATTGCTCCCCTATCACCCCGCTTCACTGCCTCGGCCAATTCCTGTAGGATGGCTCGGTAGTTATCGTACTGCAAATGCACCTCAGACAACACTTTAGCAGTAAAGGCAGACGAAGTTTCGGAGTCAGGAGCGTCAGAAGAAACGAGCCAAATTGGACTGTAGGCATCGCCCGGGGCTATCGCCAAAAGGTGCATCTCGCTAGAGCTGACAACCTCTTCGAAAACCGTAGTTGTGACTTCACTCGCTACTCCAGGCAACGTGGACAGCTGCTGAGCGCTCTGGCCAATAATCGTCACCGACATGGCCGCATCCACCACTCTCGTAACGATGGCTAATCCCTTCATAATGGCTCCCACTACACCGCCAACCCCTGTCGCAGTGGTGAGCATCGCCAGCACGTCGTCCACCTCCGCCAGTATCTTAGTCAGCTTTTGAGCCTGTCTAATAAAAGCATCTCCTTCCTCTATCCCAGAAGTTCGGGCTTCAACTGAGCTAATGAGAAAGCCCACCCTTTCTTCAATCTGCCTATTGCGGTCCAAAGCAGTAGATGGATCCATCGACGTCGCGCTGATCTTCTCAGCTCCTTGTAAGCCATCGCTGATCTCCCCTTGAGTGTTGGACACGAATAGGTCCACCAAGGCGGCATCTATCACAAGATGGGCCCCTCCCTCCAGGAGTATCTCCTTGAGGCTATCACCCTTATCTAGGCCCCTCTTTATGAATTCGCCTGCACTTAACGCTGCTCCCTTAAATGCTGTTTGCATTTCGCCTGGCGGCATCAAACCGGCTACCCATAATACAAAGGTTTCCATATAACCAATCATTTTCGCCTCGATTCTCCGCCTTATCTTCGTCACTAATCTGCCTACTACGTGTTTCCTAGAGACATGGTCCAAGACCTTGAACCACTTCACCCCGCTCCAAACAAGGCCGACGATATTGCCTACATGGTGCCCAATGATGCTAGCCAATCTCACATCGCTATCAAAGAGCTCTTGAGTGGCGTTCTCATGAAGAGAAAGCCTCTGCAGCGCGATGGCCTCCTCAAGGGTCAACTTGCCGGCCCTATGCCGCGCTTCTAGCCCTCCCACCCACCTCATCACCTCTTTCTCTTGGATACGATAATTTTCCTTGGGCTCAAAGGGGATGTCCACTAAATCTAGAATGCGCATAGTGGCACAAGGTGCGGAAAGGAAATCCGCAACAGCCCGCTTCTCAAGTAGAAGCGCGTCAACGTCTAGAGGTGGTTCAGCCGGGATGACGTCAACAGTGACTTCAACCAGACCCAGACTAGCTCCGTCGCCTAAAACGTCCAGGCTAAAGGAGTATGTGCCTGGATCGGTGCCTTCAGGTACCGTGATGGTCACATTGAAGGCTCTGGTTTCGCCTCCGCCTACCTTCCGATGAACGGGTGGCATAATGGAAACCCAAGGGGCGAAGGCGTGCTCTGGCACTACGGTCAATTCGGCGATCTCGATAGTGGCGGCCTCCAGTCCTCGTACGACCGCCTCCGGCACCTGGTGGGCCTCATCAATAGAGAACACGTGGCCGTTGGTCTGCTCCGCCACATAACGGAAGCCCGCCTCAACCAGCTCGAACAACTCCTCGCCACGAGCACAGTTTATAGGGATGACTTCGATGCGCTGTTCTCTCAGCTTGGCGACCACATCCGTGAAGACCAGATCATCCCCGGTGCCTGCCTCTTCATCCTCTCCAGGGTCTATACCGAAGTTGCGGCCGAATCTAGTTTGGTAAAAGTCCACATCGTGAGCCACTGAATCGCCGAAGAGCACTACTATCTTCTTGGCCCCTGCTCGCCAAGAGACGAAAATCGCCTCAAAGAGAGCTCGGCTATAATCCTCAGGGGTATCTGCCCCATCCTTGAGGCTAAGGGAATCCAAAGCTCTCTCAATGGCACCCTTATCGGTGGTGATGTCCTGATCAAGAGACCAAGGATAGTCGCCTGGAATGCCGTATTGGCCGGCGTAACCAGCATAATCGTAGTAATGGGGATAATCGACGAAAGAAGCGACGCCAAAGGCCACATCCTCTACCTTTGCACCGATGGTGTCTAGGATATAGGCTGCGTTTTCTTTAACGGCCTCTAGTTCATCGCTCATGCTGCCGGTGACATCCAGGAGCAGCAGAACGTCGACTTTGGGTATCGGTGTCTCAGCGGTGATAACCGTGATCCGCTGAGTTGTCGATTGTCCCGAAGCAAGCTCAACGGTGATCTTGTGAGGGAATACCGTAGCCCCTTGCAAGTTAGGCCCAATCGGTGGGGCAGCAAGAATGACCCCAACATTCTGCCACAGTAGAAGCACTATCAGCAATATCGTGATTAGAACCTTGTTAGCTGGTTTGTCCATCGCTGCACCCCCTGTAACCCAGCTCCCCGAGCTGCTCTGGATCAGATGACGCGCCCGTCTCAACTAGCAATTGTCCTTTCATCTCACATAAACCCCCTCTTCTTCGCTCCAGAAGTAGACCTCATCCGCCCGGAAGGCGATAATGTCACAAGTGGGACAGGGCCTCTGCCAGAAGCCATACGCAGCTACCATCTTGCCATAGTGGCTCTCCATAAGATGCTTAACTCCCTCAACTCCTCCAAACCCCCACTCGTTCAACTTCCCATAAACCCAGATACGCTTCCCCTCCTCAGCGGGGGCAAAATACCAGCTCTGCCACCTGTTCTCCTCCCGCAGATACCGGTCAACAAGGACAACCCTGAGGAGGTTTTCCCCCTCGGGATAACCAAACACACGGACGATCTCGCCGTTGATCAAAGGGGATGGCTGTAGCCGCATGCTATCGGGATCGAGGAAGGCAATGTGATATCTCTTGGAAGGGCTAAGCACCAGATCGAAGCCAGTGGTGAAGTCCTCCTTCGAGAAGTTCTCAACCTTGCCTCCAATCATATATCCGAAGTTGAGGGGCTCAACGACTATCGAGCTACGCTTTTTCGTGTAAGCGATATTCCCCGGAAAAACAAGTATCTCGGGGTGCCTGGCAGCGATTTCTCGCGCCCACTTTTCCCTTTCCACCCACGTGTCTTCGACTCCAAAGATAGGTGCATGCCTGGCTAAACCTAATCCATCCTTCAGAATATATCTAATTGGCCCCTTTTGAGCATCGGTATCGAAGGTTTGAGGCTCTTGAAGAGTGGGTGTCTCGCTTGGTTGAGCGTTGGCCACTGAGATCTCGCGCACGTAATACTCGTCGTAGTTGCCATCCTTGCGCACCACCCTGAGGCGCAGTCTGTAGCTGCCGTCGGGCACCTGGGTGGTGTCCCAGACCTCCAATCGGCCGTCCACGACCTGCGTCTCGTGGACGCCTAGCACCACCCACTGGTTGGTGGGCTCCAGCGCATAGTGGATCTCGTACTTCCAGAAATTCGGATGGGTGGCGGTGCCCTTAATGACCAACAGGCCCCGCACCACATCGTTATCGCGAGGCGAGGTGATAGCGATAGCCGCCCGCGGTGCTTGCTGGGATGGTTTACCAATTGATGGTATCATGGGCGACGGCTCTAGAGTTGGTGTCCCTACTTCTGTAGGAACAGCATGAGTGGGAGTCAGCACCGAAGGCGACGGCGCAACTGCTGGTGTTGCCGCTGGGACGGAAGGAACTGGTGTGGGAGTTGAGACCATGGCTATGGCGGTCGGAGATGGCGAAGGAGTCTCTGCAGGCACCCCTGGCCCCCTGGGCACTAGCGCCCAGCATAAGATTATCAGGAACATCACAGCAACGGCGATCCCACCAATGATTGGTATAAACCTGGATGATCGAACGGATTCGAATGCACCGGCAAGCTTCCAAAATGCCGGAGCGCTAACCGGCTCGGTAATACGCATAGTCCGCGGCTCACGCTCTCTCTTCTCCCAGATTTCCTCCAGCGCTTTCACCATCTGATCCACGCTTTGATACCTGTTACCAGGCTCCTTGGCCAGAGCTTTGAGCACGACGTCCTCCAGCCACCTCGGTATGGTAGGATTGATCCTTCTCGGCCGAATGGGAATCTGATGCCTGATGCGGTTCACGTTGTCGGCCTGGGCACCTGGCGTTTCCCGCAGGTCAAAGTCAAGGTAGGGGCGGCCGGTCAGCATCTGGTAGAGCATGGCCCCTAAAGCATAGACATCGACCCTTGGGTCATCTCGCACCCCATCTACCTGCTCCGGTGCCATGTAGAGCAACGTGCCGGCAGTGAAATCCCTGGGGGTGCGCCAGGAGCGACTGACCAGCTCCGGCGAGATGTAAGCAATCCCAAAGTCGGTCAGTTTTGCCGTGCCATCGGCAGCAAATAGCACGTTGGCCGGCTTAATGTCGCAGTGGACGATGCCCATGCTGTGAGCATGGGCCAGGCCCTCGCAAATGTCGGCCATTATCCTCAGCGCTTGGGCGACGCTTAGGTTCCCCCGCCGTCGCAAGAGATCCTCTAACGAGCCACCGGGCATGTACTCCATCACGATATAATAGTTGCCCCGGTCCGCGAAGACGTTGTAAGTGCCGACGATTTTAGGGTGACGGAGGAGCATAGCGGCCTTAGCTTCCGTGATAAAGCGCTTAAGCGCGGTCTCATCGTCTATGAGGGCGGGGATGAGCTCTTTAATGGCCACGTTCTCATCCATCAAGGTATCCTGGGCCAGGTAGACGAAGCCGAATCCCCCTCGGCCTAAAAGTCTTATAATCTGATATCGGCCGTTCATCAACTTGGTGCCCGGATTTAGCGCCATGGTTTGCTTCTCCGTCCCAGTGTTCCTCAGCCTTGAATAGGCCCATATAGGGCATGACCTTACGCTCTAGAGCTCCCTTCCTTCCAATCCAAGAGTGCACCTACGATTACCGCCACGAACCCGGCCAAAGTGCCCCAATAGCCGTAGAGAAGGTGCAGGAAGAATCCTAAGCCAAAATACTCCGGGTTATTGCGGGCATCTTGAATGGCGAAGTAGACAAAGCTGGTGACGACGAGCCCAACGAGGCCCGCTATGAACTCCCAAGCGGTAATGACATGAGCCCGTAACGTGGAGTTACTCAGCGCCAAATAGACACTCACCAGCACTGCCAGCGCGGCCAATGGCACGAGAAAGAGTATCCAACTGGCATCACCTGTCTGAGAAGGGTTGGTCGCCAAGTCCATGCCGCTGGCACTTATCCGCGTTCCAGCGCAGGAAAGCTCCACCCAGGGCAGGAAGAAGCAGAAGAGGGCCAGCAAAGCGCCAGAACCTGAGATCTTGCGTCCAAGGGTTAGCCCTTGCAGGCCGGTTGGGGGAGCAGCGATGGCCTTTGCGCGCGGTGCAGCCGGAGCCCGGCGCTGAAAGACGAAGACGGACCTCCCGATTTGGATTCTGTCCTCAGGTTGTAGCTCGTGCCTGGAAATGCGTCGGCCATTGACGTAGGTGCCGCTGGAAGTTCCATAGTCATATAACACATATCGGCCATGCTGGAAGGCGATGACAGCATGGTAATCAGCCACCCCAGGCTCTTCCAATCGCAGATGATTGTTGACGGCCTTTCCCAGGTTGAATTGAGGGCCGCCAACGGGGAACGCCCGGCCCTGCCAGGGGCCTTGGATGCAGACCAGATGTGGCGAGCCACTCAACGTGCGCTCCAGCGCTTCCCTCAGCCTGCGCAGGGGATCGGGACGTGGAGGGTAAGTGGCATTGCAATACGGGCATCGGGTGTATCCTGGCACGACAGGGCGACGGCAGTTTGGACAATTGCGAGGCCAGAAATACACGAAGCCAAGATATACAGTTGCAATCAAGATGAGCAATAAGATTAGAGTTCCCATGTTTACCCCCTTATTCCATTCCATGGCAAGGTGCGACTCTCCGTATTCGGATTCACCGCCGTCCCCAAGCAGGCCACCAATCCTCAGCCGCGTTATAGGTGAGACGTTGCACATTCGAGCCATCGGCATTCATGACATAGATCTCATCATTACCATGGCGATTGGAGACGAAGGCAATGCGTTTCCCATCAGGAGACCAAGACGGAATCGAATCGTAGGCCGAATTACTAATGAAATTCACAGGCCCTGTCCCATTAGCATTGATAACTCATATCTCCAAGTTGCTGAAGGCGATGCGGCTACCAT
>Ga0190304_1000994_pt1 | contig 12968 bp, 17 predicted proteins | sample 48700712_MG_FD_161670 | JGI IMG/M metagenome (GOLD analysis project Ga0190304, IMG submission 161670) | Hydrothermal vent sediment bacterial communities from Southern Trench, Guaymas Basin, Mexico - 4870-07-1--2_MG | ecosystem: Environmental > Aquatic > Marine > Hydrothermal vents > Sediment ... | reverse complement strand
AAAATAAACAAGAATTAGCTATTGATGGTTTGTTCATAGAAATTGGCGTATTACCAGAAAAGGGTTTAATTGATAGTCTAAACTTAGAAACTAATAGTCAGGGATATATTAAAGTTAGTGAGGACCAAAAAACTAATCAGCCGGGGATCTGGTCGGCTGGGGATATCACGACTGCTTCTAACAATTTTCACCAAATTATTACTGCATGTAGCGAGGGAGCTATTGCTATTGAAAGCATATTTAAGTTTTTGCAACAAAAAAAATAGATTAACTATGTCCATAAATAAGATAGCAGTTTTGCTAGATATAAATAAATTTGGCAAAAAAGAAAATTTTGATAAAATGGATATATAAACAATTATGAAAATTGTAAGTGCCTATTTAGCAGGAATAAAATGTAAATGGGATTGCAAAGTAAAGCCTTGTCAGAAAGTTATTGAATTAGTTAAGCAAGGCAAAGCAATTCCTCTTTGTCTAGAGCAATTGGGTGGGTTACTACTTCGCGGGCTCTCGCAGAATAGATAGGTAATAAAGTTTTTACTAAGAGTGGAAAAGATGTTACCGTCTAATTTAAAAAGGTCGCGGTAGAAGCTCTGAAAATTGCTAAACTTGTAAATTGTAATACAGCAATTTTAAAACCTAAATCTCCTTCTTGCGGTTCTGACAAAATTTATGACGGTACTTTTTCTGGAAAGTCAATCGACGGAGATGGCATTTTTGTTAAAATTCTCAAAAAGAATAATATTAAAGTATTTACCGAAGATGAGATTTATGCAGATTAAAAAACTTTTTAAAAAATTTGATGAATTGCAGATTGTTTATGGTGATAAAAATTTAAACGCAATTTATGGCGCTGGGCAGACAAAAAAGCCAAAATTATGCTTAGTATTTATGAATCCAACGGGCAGAAACATTGCATCAGAAAAAACATGGACTGGATTAAGGGCACAGTGGATTGGTACGAAGAATGTGTGGAAAATGTTTTATCAACTTGGATTTCTTAACAAAGAGCTTTTTGAAGAGGTTAATAAAAGAAAACCAAACGATTGGGACTATGACTTTGCAGAAAAAGTTTATGAAAAAGTTAGCGATAGCTCTATTTATATAACCAATTTGTCAAAAGCTACACAAATTGACGCTAGGCCTCTTAAAAATGATACTTTTAAAAAGTATTTGAATTTATTTAAAGAGGAAATGAGCATTATCAATCCTAAAATTATCATAACTTTTGGTGGTCAGGTTAGTTCAGTTTTGTTGGGCAAAAATATTAAAATTTCTGAATACAGGAAAAAATATGAAATTTTAGAAAATAATGGAAGCACCTTTAAGATTTTTCCTGTTTTTTATCCAGTCGGACAAGGCATGAGAAATATGGAAAAAGCAAAAGAAGACATTAATTGGATAATTAAAAATTTTTGACGAGTTTTTGACCTTGTCAAGCATCGGGGGGCCTATAGTATAGTGGTAATATATCGCATTCGCATTGCGGAGACAGCAGTTCGATTCTGCTTAGGTCCACCACATAATTATAGTTTGACATTATTACCCATAATGTTATAATATAATTTATAAAGGTTAATAATAAATATTTAAATAATATATGCAATTTGTTCCAACGGTAATTGAAAAATCCACGCATGGAGAGAGGGCTTATGACATATATTCTCGGCTTTTAAGAGAAAGAATTATTTTTTTGGGGGACACTATTACTGATAGTGTCGCCAATACAATCATTGCTCAACTTCTATTTCTTGAAAGTGAAGATAAAAGCAAAGATATTAAACTTTACATTAATACTCTAGGGGGTTCAGTGACAGCTGGATTGGCTATTTATGATACTATGCAGTATGTTGGTCCGGCAGTGAGCACCATTTGCGTTGGCATTGCTGCTTCTATGGGGGCAGTTCTATTATCGGCTGGCGCAAAGGGGAAAAGATTTACTTTACCTAATTCAGAGATAATGTTACATCAGGTTATAGGTGGAGCTGAGGGCCCAGCGGCTGACATCAAAATCAGGGCTGAACATATTCTACGCGTTAGAGACCGGATTAACAAAATTTTATCTAAACACACAAAACAATCTCTGAGCAATATAGAAAAAGATACAGACCGTGATTTCTTTATGACCGCTAAAGAAGCAGAAAAATACGGATTAATTGATAAAATTATCAAAAAGTAAATTGTCCAAGAGTAAATTTAATTTAATTGTTTAATGCTTTTTAAAAGCCGAGTTTTTGATACTCGGTTTTGTTAATTGTTTTACTAAATAAATTATGATTTATGTTGAAATTTTTGTTTCTTTGCTGGGAGGATTTTTTATTGGGTGGATGGTGCGACAAAAAGTCGCAGCTAATTTAGCTCAATCAGCAGAAACTAAAGCTAGGGATATTGTCTCTAAAGCTAAAACGAAACAACAAGAGATTTTTTTCAAGGCCAAAGAAGAGGCGTTGAGAATTATTGAAAAAGCTAAGAAAGACGAAGATATTCGTCGTAAGGAATTAAAGATAACAGAAGATAGAATAGAGAGCAGGCAAAATCTTTTCGAGAAAAAGATACTAGATTTAGAAGAAGGCCGCAAAATTTTATCTAAAGAGAGGGATAATATTGAAGAAGCTAAAAATAAGATTCGTCAAATTTATGAAAGGGCTCGTGCTGAATTGGAGAAAATTTCAAATTTAACCACAGAAGAAGCCAAAGAACTTTTGTTGGAGAACGTAGAAAAGAAAATAAAAGATGATATTTTGGCAAGAATTAAGAAATTAGAAAATTACGGTTCAGAAGAAATAGATAAAAGAGCTAAAAATTTGATTACAAGTGTCATCGAACGTTGCGCAGCTGCGCACACGTCAGAAACTACTACAGCTTCGGTATCTTTGCCCTCAGATGAGGTCAAGGGACGAATTATTGGTCGTGAAGGGCGTAATATTAAAGTAATTGAACAACTTACTGGCGTAGAAATTATTGTTGATGATACCCCAGATATAGTATTTGTTTCAGCTTTTAATCCTATTAGGCGTCAATTAGCTAAATTAGTTTTAGATAAATTGATATTAGATGGTCGTATTCAGCCAGCTAGAATAGAAAAAATTGTCCAAGAAACAAAAAAAGAATTAGCGCGTGATATTAGAAAGGCGGGAGAGGACGCCGTCTATCAGCTGGGAGTTACTGGATTACCACCTAAAATAGTTCAGATATTGGGGCGATTAAAATATAGAACTAGTTATGGGCAAAATGTACTACAACATTCAGTTGAAGTAGCAAATTTGTCAGCTATGTTAGCCGAAGAACTAGGAGCTAATGTTGCTATTTCTCGTAAAGCTGGGTTATTGCATGATATTGGCAAGGCTATGGATTTTGAAATCCAAGGGACTCATCCAGAGATTGGGAAAGACATAGGAGAAAAATATAACCTTTTGCCAGAGGTAATAATTCCAATTGCTACCCATCATGACGACCATCCTCCTACATTAGAAGCTATTATCGTTAAGGTTGCAGATGCTATTTCTAGTGCTCGTCCAGGAGCTAGAAAGGGAAATTATGAAGAATACATTAAACGTTTAGAGGAATTAGAGGACATAGCTAAGAAATTTAAAGGGGTGGAAAGGGTTTATGCTATTCAAGCAGGTAGAGAATTGAGAGTTTTTGTATCTCCTACGAAAATAGATGATTTAAGCGCTAGTAAATTGGCTCGTAAAATAGCTGATCAGGTAGAAGAAGAATTAAAGTATCCTGGAGAAATCAAGGTAACGGTTATTAGGGAAAATAGGATCAGTGAATATGCAAGATAAATGTCAGGTATTGTTTAATAAATAAATTTAATATATACTTAAATCATTATGCCTAAAAGAACTTATCAACCTAAAAAAAGAAAAAGAGCTCGTAAACATGGTTTTCTTAGAAGAATGAGAACCCTTGCTGGGCGTAACATTATTAAAAGACGAAGAGCTAAGGGTCGTAAGAAGTTGACCGTATAATTTTTTAGCTATGCTTCTCAAGAAGTATCGTTTAGTTAAAGATAAAGATTTTGCTAAAGTTGCTCGTTATGGGCGGAGGTCTTATGGTCCTGAGTTGAGTCTGAAATGGATAAGAAATAATCAACCTTATTCGCGTTGGGGAATAATTGTTTCTTTGAAGGTTGACAAAAAAGCTGTCATTCGCAATAAAATAAAAAGGCGTCTAAGAGCTATTTTAAGAGAAAATATTGATTCTTTGGTTCCAGGATGGGATGTTATTATTATAACTAAAGATAAAATTAAGGAATTAAATTATTTTCAGCTCCAAAAAATCTTCTTAAAAATTTTAGATAAAAATAATTTAATAATTCATCAAAAATGAACAATCTTTTGACTTTTTTTAAGTCATTTATTCTGAAATTGATTCGTTTTTATCAAAAGACGCTTTCTCCAGACCATGGACCCTTTTCTTCAATATATCCTTCGTATGGGACTTGTAAGTTTCGTCCTACTTGCTCGGAATACGCCTATCAAGCTATTAATAAATATGGAATAGCTAAGGGCTCATTAAAGGCTATCTGGAGGATTCTCCGGTGCAATCCTTGGTCTAACGGGGGTTGGGACAAACCATAGTTGGGTATTTGGGGTTGGGCAATTGTTTGATTGGGGGATTTTGTCGCAATACTCTGCCTCGCCCGGGAATCTTGTTGCTCGCTTTGTCTTGCTAAGCGGGCCTCACCCTATAATTAGAATAGTTAGACCTGTCCGCTGGCCGGCAGGAATTAGAATAATTAGGTTAATTTTTTCTATTTATGATTGAATTTTTTAAAGTAATCCTTTATAAGCCATTTTTTAATCTTTTAGTTCTTTTCTACAATATAATCCCTGGGCACGATCTCGGGATTTCAATTATTTTTTTAACGCTTAGCATTAAATTATTACTTTTGCCTCTTTCCGCAAAAGCTGTAAGGGGACAAAAGGAGTTAAAGCAATTAGAGCCAAAGTTAAATGAGATAAAGAAAAAATACGCAGAAGATAAAGAAAAACAGACAAAAGCTATAATGAATCTGTATAAAGAAAATAAGGTAAATCCTTTTTCTTCTTGCTTGCCACTATTAATCCAACTTCCTATCTTAATTGCTGTTTTTCAAGTTTTTAAAACAGGTCTGACAGACGTTAATTTGCCAGTTTATTCGTTTATACATAATCCTGGAGCGTTTAATACCCTAGGTTTTGGTTTTTTAGCCTTGAGTACACCAAATATTTTTTTAGCGGCAATAACTGGGATAGCTCAGTATATCCAAACTAGTATGTTGTCTAGCACTAATTTACCTAAATCTGTTAGCAAAAAAGAAGAAGCTAAAGATGAAAATATGATGACAGCTATGAATAAGCAAATGAAATTTATGATGCCAATTATGACTATTGTTATTGGAAGCACTCTTCCTAGTGGTTTGATGATTTATTGGCTCACAGGCATTGTTTTCGCGATTCTAGAACAAAAAATCATATTTAAAAAAAAGTAAATTAGTCTATATCTAATTTTATGTTTATATTACTCAACATTATTAAGTCGTTATTTATCGATACTTTGTTGAGTGTTTTTTATTTTCCTATTTGGTGGTATGGAATTGGACTTAAAAAAAGATTTTTGCTTTTTAAGAGACGAGTCAAAAGATTGTCTAAAGCTTTATCCTTGAAAATTATGTTTGCTAATTATTTTAAGCCAATGTTCGGGGAATATTCTAGAACGGGCAGAATGATTAGCTTTTTCATGAGGACAGTTCTTTTATTTTGGCGTCTTATTTTATTTTTGATAAGTTTCTTAGGATTATTTTTCTTGTTTTTGATTTGGATTATTTTGCCCATTTTAGCAATTTGGCGAATAATCGTTGAGTTAAGATTTTAATTAAAAAACAATGAAGTTTGTTATTTGTCCAAAATGTCAGGGTCATGGGTTTAAGGACCGAAAAAAATGCCCAAATTGTTCTGGGAGGGGTGTTTATCTTTGCTTTGGAGGATATGCTTTATTTTTTGGAAAATTTTTTAATTCACATGAAAAAATTGAGGCTATGGTAAGTTCTTTTTTAAGAATTATATTTAAAATAGCTTCTTTTTTATTTATCTTGTGGGGAATTATATGTTTATTGAGAATAGTTACTGATTCACTTAAATTGTCCTACCCTCTCTTTTTAACTTCATTTTTGCCTTTAGATGATTTATGGTTAATTTTTTGGTTAGCAGTGTTAGTAATTTGTTATTTAGTTTATTATGCAGAAAGAGGGAAAGAGAAAAAAATTAAGATTTGGCCAAAATCTAAAATTATTCAATCAAAAGAATTATTAAATTTCGTAGATATAAAGAATTTATCAGCTAAATATAAAATTGAAGTTTATTCTTCTTTGTCTAAATCAGCTTTGGCCTTAGTCCAAAGAGCATGGAGCTTAGCTCGCAAACACAAAGATTCTCAAATATTGCCAATTCATATTTTGGGAGCATCATTAAAAGATTCAGATATTAAATTGGTCTTAGCACGATTGGGCCTAAATTATAAGATTTTGCAAGAAAAAATAGAACGGTCATTGATTGCCCTAGATGCCTCTCAGAATAACAAAACGTCACAAACTATTTTCGGATTAGATAGCAAAAAGGTAATATTATTTGCCTATACTTTAGCGGGAGAGAAGGGTCGTCTTAATTTATCACCTTTAGAGATATTAGAATCTTTAGTCATCAACGACGATCTAGTTAGAGAAATTTTTTATGATTTAGAAGTTGATGCTCATCAAATAAAAAATGTTTGCCTTTGGATAGACCTTTATAATGAATTTAGGTCTCATCAACGTTATTTCTTGCAACGTTCTCGTTTTAAACCTAAAGGAACAATTAACAAGGCTTATACGGCTATAGCCACACCCAACCTTGATGCTTATAGCCAAGATTTAACGCAATTAGCTCGTAATAATTATTTACAATTTTGTGTAAATCGGCAAGCAGAGAAGGAAGATATTTTTAGAATTTTTAGCACAGAGCGTCAAAGCATTATTTTGGTTGGACAACCAGGAGTAGGGAAAACAACTTTGGTTGGAGGAATTGCTCGTTTAATGGTCACAGAAGACGTTCCCGAAATTTTAAACGATAAAAGGTTAGTAAGTCTGGACTTAGCTAATCTAATCGCTGGTGCATCAAGGCCAGGAGATATAGAGGCTAGGTTGCAGTCTATAATTAGCGAAGTTTCTGTCTCCGGGAATGTTGTTCTTTTTATTAAAGATATCCACAATATGATAGGAATGAAGACTACCCAGGGGGAGTTAGATATTTCTGAAATTTTAGCTAATAGCCTAAAGTCAAAATCCTTTTTACTTATTGCTACTTCTATTCCTAAGGAATATCATAGATTAATTGAGGGTCAGGCACTAGGAGAGACTTTACAGAAGGTGGATGTAGAAGAACCAGACAAAAACGTTAATATTCAAATCCTAGAAGCACACGCAGCTTTTGTTGAGGGCAAAGAGCAGGTTTATTTTTCTTATAAAGCTTTAGAACAAATTGTTGATTTATCTAAACGTTATGTCCATGACCGTTTTTTTCCAGATAAGGCAGTTAACTTATTAAAAGAAGTGGCAATTATGGTCAAACGGAGTCGAGGAAAGAAAAGTCTTATTAAATCAGAGGATGTGGCTGAATTAATTGCTCAAAAAGTTAAAGTTCCTTTAACCAAAATTACGCAAGAAGAATCAAAAACTCTTATTGGAATGGAGGACAGAATCCATCAACGTCTAATTGATCAGAATGAGGCAGTAAAAGCAGTTTCGTCTGCTTTGCGTCGAGCTAGAACAGAATTAAGGAACAAAAAAAGACCAATCGTCAACTTGCTTTTCCTCGGACCTACTGGGGTTGGTAAAACAGAGCTGGCAAAAACAGTTGCCGAAGTTTATTTTGGCGATGAAGACAAAATGATTAGGATTGATATGAGTGAATATCAAGATAGTTCTAGTCTAGACCGTTTGTTAGGCGTTGCTAGTAAGAATAAGGGGGGGTATTTAACCGAGGCCGTTCGTCGTAACCCTTATTCCCTTTTGTTGCTTGATGAAATAGAGAAGGCTAGCCCAGATATTTTAAATATTTTCTTACAAGTTATGGAAGATGGTCGTCTCACTGATGCCTTGGGAAGAACTATTGATTTCACGAATATTATTTTAATTGCGACATCTAATGCTGGCACAGAATTTATTCAGGAGGGATTAAAAAAGAATATGTCTATAGCGGATATTAAAGAAGTTTTGTTGCAGGAAAAATTAAAATCTTATTTTCGCCCTGAATTTCTTAATCGTTTTGATGGGTTAATTGTTTTTAAAACCTTAGGGAAAGTTGAAATACAAAAAATTGCTAAGTTGTTGTTAAATAAATTAAGCAAACAATTAGAAGCTAAGGGGATTACTTTCCGTGCAACAGAAGAAGCTATAGGAGAATTAGCTGAAGCTGGATTTGACCCTGCTTTTGGCGCTAGGCCGTTGCGACGCACTATTCAGAATAAGGTTAACAATCTTTTAGCTGATTTTCTTTTGACTGGAAAAGTAGGTCGTCGAGATGTAGTTACCTTGGAAAAGGGTGGTAACCTTAAGGTTGAGAAGGCAAGCAGCATTTAACTTGCTTAATTCTTTTATTTATTTATAATAAGAAGATACAGATTTTACAATTAAATCACTTTGACATTAGTTATATATAAAGTAATTTAATTTCAAGGTTCTGCGAAGCAAGTTCTTGCTATGAGCAAAGCGAATAACAACATTCTCGACGGACAAAGTGAGGACAGGTTGTTATAATTATTATTAAGATTATTATTAAGATTAAACTATGGAGAAAATAGCAGTAATTAAAACAGGAGGAAAACAGTATTTAGTTCAAGAGGGAGATATTTTGTCTATTGAAAAGATTGATGGCCATGTTGGAGATAAAATTTCCATTAAAGATGTTTTGTTGTTTGTAGATTTTAAGCAAAAAAAAACGGCGATTGGTCAGCCGATTCTTAAAATTAATGTTAATGCTGAGATTATTTCTCAAAAGAAAGGAGATAAGATTAGTATCATTAAATATAAGCCTAAAACTCGTTATTTCAAGAAACAAGGCCATAGGCAATTGTATACGGAAATTAAAATTATTAAAATCTTAGAGGAAGAGGCCATAAAAGCAAAAAAGGAAAGCACAATTTCGGCCTCAAAAAAGAAATAATTATTTTCTATTTCTCCCTGGAAGACAAAATTTTAAGAGCTCTTTTTATTTTTTCTTCTGCTCTTATGTTTTGAAAAGATGAGATTTGTTGAATAGCTTTTCTAGCCTGTTGGATTGAGTATCCCATTTCCAATAGGGCATCAATCGCTAAAACGTCGTTTTTAATATCAGAAGCAGAAAGGGAGTTTTTTCCAACAACTCCTTTTAGTTCTAGTATGATTCTCTCGGCTGTTTTTTTACCAATGCCCGATATTTTAGTAAGAGATTCAACCTCTTTGTTAATGATTGCATTTTCTAAGTTTTTTAAACTAACCAAAGATAGAATATTTAGTGCTGACTTAACTCCAATCCCAGAAACAGATATTAATCGTTTAAAGTATTCCATTTCAGATTGAGTCGCTAATCCATACAAGCTTAAAGAGTCATCTTTTACTTGAAGTTTGGTGAAAAGTTTTATAGTTTGTCCAACTTTAACCTTAGCTAATAGAGGTTTGGTGATAAATATTTTATACCCCAATCCATTGATTACTATTTCAACAGATTCTTTGTCTTTGCTATTAATTGTTCCTTGAATTGAAGAAATCATATTTCTTATTTTAAAGATTTTATTTAATTTGACAAGATGGAGAAAATTTGTTATGATATTGATATCTAATAAATGGACGGGGTTTAAGAATTATTTATATGATATACAATATGGAAAAATTTGGGGAATTAGTCACCCCTGAAAATAAATTGAGCGAGGGGAAACAGTCAATTATAAGAAAACTCCAAGAAATAAAGAGAGAGGGTGTTTCGGTTTTACAGAACAAAGAATATTTAGCTGGAAACGAGAGAGAACAGGAGTTATTAAAAAAATTTGAATCAAGCACTCAGTTAACAATAATTGAAGCTAGCAAGACATTATGTGGGATAATAGCCAAGAATCCCGAAGAAATAGTGGTTTAATATGTACTCATGTCGAAAATATTACAACAATTAGGAGAAATTATTGGCTCTTCTTCAATTTCAATAACTGACCAAAACGATTTGTTAGTTTTCTTGCCGATTTTACCGGAAAGCGTATTGGAAGAGCTTTTGAATATTTTTAATAAAGACATTAAGTCTATTGAAGATTTTAACGAGAATTTTAAAGCACGTTTAAATGTTCTTGTCGGAGGACAGAATAAGTGGGACGACTTGATTGCTCAAGAACAAAAAATGTTAGAAAAAGACAATATGGAAGATTATGAGAAAGAATCGTTTTAAAATTAATAACTAATTATATATGCCAATCAAAAAGTCTGCGTTTAAGGCAGTTCGTCAGTCCAAAAAACGAGAAATTTATAACAAAGGAATTAAGACTAATATTAGCTGGCTTAAGCGTCAGTTTTTAAAAGCAATAGCCAAAAAGGATAAAAAAATTGCTAGTGATTTTTATTTGAAATTGCAGAAATTTTTAGACAAAGCAGCTCAAAAAGGAGTTATTAAAAAAAATACTGCTAGTCGCAGTAAATCACGTTTATTTAAGAAATTACATCTTTTAGAATGATTTTATTGTATTTCTAGCTTTTCAAAATTAATAAATTTAGGAGAATCTCGGCATTAATATGTCGAGTTTTTTTTAGAATATCTATTTTTAATAGTTGTTGATAGATATTTTTTAATTCTCTCATCTCGTAATTTTGTTGTTGCGCAAGGGCTTTTTGGCAAACATAAGGATGCAAGGATAAATCTCTAGCGATTTGTCTAGGTGATATATGTATTGATTTTTCTTTTACATATGATTTTACGCGCATGATAATTTTATACTGATAGTTAAGCATAGATATAATATAGTCAGTAGTCATTCCAGCTTCTATCTGTTCTAACAATAACTGACTAGCCAGTTTTTTATTTTTTTGCCCAAAAGCATCAATGAGGTTCCAAATATTTTGTTCAGCGGTAGGTTCAATCAAGCTTTTGACGTCTCTAGTTTGAATTTGATTCCCAGAAAGGTTGGCAATTAATTTATCTAATTCGTTTTTTATTAACCAAAGGTTATTCCCTAACGTGTCAACTATATAATCAAGAGCTTGGCTTTCTATTGTTAAGTTTTTTTCTTGAATAAATTTTTCGAGCCAGATTTTAACCTTGCCTTTAGTCAATGGTTTAAATTCAGGATAAAATTTTTCTTTTTTTAAGATGGTAAATAATTTTTTTTGAGCATCACTTAAATCTTTTTCTTTTATTTCTTCTTCTTTAAATATAAGAATATTTTTTTTATCTTCTTGAATCTTTTTAATAATATTTAATACTCCTTTAATAAATTCGTTGCCCGAGGCAGTAGTTTCTTTTTTTAATAGGTTCTGCAGAATAACCATCCTTTTTTCAGAAAAAAGGCCACTACTTAAAATGGCTTGGCGAAATTTTTCAATTTTTAAACCATGGGCAGATAATGTAGATACATTTAAATTACTCTGAGATCTTTCAGAAATGAATTTCTCTTTTAGTAGCGATAACTTAGCAGAAGAGCTATAGGTATCGGAACCATATAGGAATATTACCATACACTTTAAAATAATTTAGTTTGTTTTTCTTTGGCAGCTAAAGTTATTAACCTTTTGGTTAAGCTCTTGAACCCTAGTTTTTTAAAAACTTTTAAAACTTTTTCTATGTCAGTTTCTAAAATTTTGCAATTTTGGAGAGCTGATAAATTTATTCCAGGGGCTTCATCTTTTATTGTTACTAACATTTTATTCAAAAGAACTTTTTCCTTATTTTTAATAAGATTTTGAGATAAAGATTCTCTTATCAAATTTTTTGACTCAAGAGAAGAATGTTCTTCTAGGTATTGATAAATACTTTCTATGTTCCCAAATTTTTGAATCAATTCAGCTGCTGTTTTGGGGCCAACCTTTGCTAAACCAGAAATATTGTCTGATGGGTCGCCAACCAATGCTTTGAGGTCAATTATTTGTTTGGGATAAACCCCAAAACGTTCAAAGACTTCTGCTGAGTTATATATTTTATTTTCGTTTAAACCTTGTCGTAAAAAATAAACTTCTGTTTTAGGGTCTACTAATTGTAATAAATCTAAATCGCCAGTGATAATTCTGGCGCTTAAGTTATTTATTTCTTTTTTTGTATTATTTAAAGCTCCTATTAAATCGTCAGCTTCCAATCCATTTTGACTAAACGACTTTAAGTTGAAGGCTTCTAACACTAGTTTAGCCCAAGGGATTTGTTTGTAAAATTCAGGAGGTTGAGAAATTCGGTTGGCTTTATATTCTTTGTATTTTTTGTGCCGAAAAGTAGGAGCCTTGGTATCAAATGCAACAGCTAAATAGTCAGGTCTATCTATATATAGTGTTCTTAAGATAAGAGAGGTAAAGCCATGAACTGCATTAATCGTCTGTCCTCTAGAGTTTTTTAGTTTAGGAAGAGCGTGCCATGCGCGATGGAGGACGGCTGAAGCATCAATGATAATAAATTTTTCCATAATTAAATTACATTATTATTTATGCAATAAAAATTTAATTTCAAGGTTCTGCGAAGCAGGTTCTTATCCCAAGGTTCTGCGAAGCAGGTTCTTATAATTAAATTACATTATTATTTATGCAATAAAAATTTAATTTCAAGGTTCTGCGAAGCAGGTTCTTAAAATTTTTAATTTCAAGGTTCCTGAACGAAGTGAAGGGTTCTTATCCCAAGGTTCTGCGAAGCAGGTTCTTACTATGAGCAAAGCGAATAACAAGGTTCTGCGAAGCAGGTTCTTACTATGAGCAAAGCGAATAACAAGGTTCTGCGAAGCAGGTTCTTACT
>Ga0190304_1000988_pt1 | contig 13004 bp, 9 predicted proteins | sample 48700712_MG_FD_161670 | JGI IMG/M metagenome (GOLD analysis project Ga0190304, IMG submission 161670) | Hydrothermal vent sediment bacterial communities from Southern Trench, Guaymas Basin, Mexico - 4870-07-1--2_MG | ecosystem: Environmental > Aquatic > Marine > Hydrothermal vents > Sediment ... | reverse complement strand
TTTCCATTTAACTTCTCTTATGATATCTGCGAAATTACCTCTCCGACTACCAGGTGTGTCTAACCTGATACCCCAAAGCCTATCTTTTAATAATTCTGCCGCCCTCAAAGCTTCCTCTGTCTCATCCCAAAACGTATCAATTAACACAATTCTAGGGACATTTTTATCTACAACTTCGTCAAAGGCTAACCAAGCTTTTGTATGATCCCCTAGAGTAGCTTTAAATATGATCATTAAACTGTGCGGCATTGTACCAGTTGGTTTTATATCTAGGATTTCAGCCCCTTTAATACATGATACCGCATCTGCACCTCCAATATAGGCATAAAATGATATAGTAGGCGCAATTGCTGGATGATTCCTTCTCGCACCAAATGATAAAACAAGCTTATCTCCAGCAGCCTTCTTTATTCTTGCAGCTTTAGTCGCTATACCAGATGCAAACGCAAGGAAACCTAGGATAGGGGTCTCATATATAATAAACTCACTATAAGGACCTACAATCCTCATAACAGGAATTTTATAACCATAAAAATCTCTTTCAGTAAAAATTGTTCCCTCACGAAGTGAATAAACATCAATGTTCTTACCTTCTAATAATTTTAATACCTCTCTTAGCCCAGCAAATATACTCCATTTATAATTTTTAGGAAGTGAACTAGGAGTAAATTCAGCGTTAACCATTACGTTATCAAAACCTTTTTCTCTAAGAATCCTTAAAGTTCTCTCAAAATATACATCAGTCGTTGAACCATTTCTAACTTCATCACCAGAGGCAAATAGAAAATCTTTTTCCATGTATTTATCACCCATTATTGCACAGGATTCCTACTTATAAACATTAAGTCATTTAAATATATTTCAATTCTTCAAAGTCTTTCTCCTCCCTTTTTTAGAACGAATTTCATAAGACCTAAATGACAGTTAAATTATCAGCTATAATACCTAGCCTTTAGTAAATGTCTTAATGCAATGATATGAAAGATTTAAATCCTTTATACCAGAGAAATATAACTAGACCTATAACATTGATTATTATATTAATTAGGTGTATTGATGGAAAAAATTCTAGAATATCTTCATCCAACAATAAAAAAATTATGGTATGAAAAAGGCTTTATTAATCCTACAATGCCCCAAAGAAAAGCTATACCTCTGATAGCTGAAGGAAAAAATGTTCTACTCGTAGCACCTACAGGTACCGGAAAAACAGAGGCGGCGTTCTTACCTCTTCTTTCAAAAATTTTATATAATAAAGAAACACAGGGTATAAAGATATTATATATTTCACCATTAAGAACTCTCAATAGAGATCTTTTAGCTAGACTCCAGTGGTGGTGCTTAAAAACAGATCTAAAGTTATCTGTCAGGCACGGTGATACAGCACAAAGTGAACGGCGACTTCAAGCATTAAAACCACCGGATATATTAATTACTACACCTGAAACTCTACAGTTACTGCTTATAGGAAAAAGACTTAGAGAAACAATAAAATCTCTACAATTTATCATAGTTGACGAAATACATGAGATCGCTGATAGTAAAAGGGGTACGCAACTCTCTATATTATTAAAAAAATTGTATGAATTCCTAAATAGAAAAAAACTTCAGATAATTGGTTTATCTGCGACGATTGGAAACCCATTTATCGTAGCGAAATATATTTTTTCTTTTACGGAGGATTACGAAATCGTGTATGCTCCAGTGTCAAAATTGTTCGAGATAAAAATCGAATGGCCAGATATCTCAGATAAAGACCATTTTTTAGCCGATAAAATTAATACGATACCTTCAGTAGCATCTAGAGCCAGATATATTGAAGAAATCATTAAAAAATCGAGGAGCGTTTTAATTTTTACAAACACTAGACCGACCGCAGAGATATTAGGAAGCAGATTACATCTAGTGAATGATAAACTACCAATATATGTTCATCATGGAAGTTTATCTCAAAACCAGAGAATAAAAATTGAGGAAATGCTAAGAAAAGGTGAAATAAAAGGAATAGTATGTACTTCGTCCATGGAACTCGGAATAGATATTGGGTTCATTGAAAAAGTTATTCAATATAATTCTCCAAGGGAAGTTAAGAGACTTATCCAACGTATCGGACGATCTGGCCATTCAATAGGTGAGAAAAGTAAAGGTATAATTATTGTAAGTAATACAAATGAGGCATTAGAGTCTATAGCTTTACTTAAAAAATTAAGAGATGAAAATATTGAACCAGCCAATCCCTATTTTAAACCTTTAGATGTATTAACACATGAAATCATAGGATTTCTCTTATCAAACTTAAGAAAAATCAATGAAATTTACCAAATAATAAGATCAACTCCAGCTTATAGAGAATTAACAAAAAAAGAATTTTACTCGTTATTAAACTTTCTTGAGCAAATAGATCTTCTTAGGATAATAAATGAGGAAATATTAATCCCAGCACAAAGATCATTTGAGTACTTTTATAACAATTTGTCAACAATACCTGAAATTAGACAATATTTAGTAAAAGATGAAAACAATAATGTTATAGGTTTACTCGATGATTTCTTCGTATCAGAATATGTTGAACCGGGTATAACTTTTTTAATGGGTGGTCAACCCTGGGAAGTTATCGCTTTAGGCGAAAAAGATATAATAGTAAAAGAATCCCAAGATTACTTTGGTGCTATTCCAAGCTGGATTGGCGAAGAAATACCTGTTCCTTATGATACAGCTCAAACCGTTGGAGAGTTAAGGGAGAAAATAAGAAAATATATTCTTGAAGGGCTTAACCTAGAAGAAGCAGTTGATAAACTTGCTAAAACTTTAAAAATTCATAAAAAGGTTTTATTAAAATCATTTATATCATTTCACGAAAATCTAATAAAAGGATATAATGTACCAACTTCTGAAAACATTGTTGTTGAAAAGTGCAAAGATAACATAATAATTTATTCTCATTTCGGTACAAAGATTAACAGAGCTCTAGGAAAATATATCTCATACAAACTAGCAAAAATACTAGCTTCTCCAATATATGTTTTAGAGAAACCCTATTATATACTCTTAAAAAATGAAAACATTGAATTACAAGACGTTGTAAATATTTTAAAAAATACATCGCCAGAAAAATTTGAAACAGAGATTCTTATAGCAGCAATCAATAGTAAACTGTTTAGATGGAGGTTGCAGCAAATAGCTAGAAAAATGGGAGTTATCGAGCATGATAAAACATTAAAAAAAGCTGAACTAGACCGATTAAATATAGCTTTACGCGACACGCCTGTCTGGAATCAAGCTTTATACGAAACATTAAATAGAGACTTAGATATTCCACGGACATTAAAAGTGATAAGAGAAATATATGAAAAAAGAATAAAAATATATACAAATCTTGAATGTTCACCTTTTACCAAGGAAATATTATCAATAACAGAAGAATACATGGAAATAGTGAAACCTGAAAAGAAAAAATTATTAGAAAAACTTATACTTAAATCTAAAATTCTTTCTTCTTTCATAACATTCTCATGTAACGAATGTGGATATATAGAGGAAATTCCTTATCTAAAAATAAGAAACAATGAAAAATTTATATGTCCTATTTGTGGCTCTGAGAATATTGCCTTCGATATAGTAGGCGAAAAAGAAATGAATCTGAGGTATCATAGATGCAGAAAATCTAAAAAAGGTAAAGGATGCAGAAAATATCATAAAAGTATATTATTGTTAAAAAAATATGGTAAAAAAGCAGTAATAGCACGAATTGCAGGTTTAAGCTTTCAAGAAATCAATGAGTTTTTAAAGAAATATTCTTCGTCAAACGAAGAAATATTTTTTGGCATGCTTCTTCAAACTTTAAACTTAAAAAAGTTTAAAAAAACTAAATAATGCCTTTATCAGAAATATCACATACAAATACTCTATTACTCACCTTTTTAAGAGCCTTAAACACGTTTTCATAATCTTTTTTGTAACATAATGCAACTATAAAACCGCCTCCACCAGCTCCAGTTATTTTAGCACCTAAAGCACCATTCTCCCTAGCTACATAAACCAATTCCTCCAGCTTTCTGTTTGATACACCGATAGCACTTAGGAGACCATGGTTAATATTCATTAATTCTCCAAGACGTTTAAAATCCATATTTTCAATTGCCTTCGCTGCTTCTATAGCCAAATGTCCAGCACTATAATAAAGAGGATCAAATATTCTTTCATACTTATTTTTTAACCTAAGAACTTTTCTCACCAAGTTTCCCGTATTCCGTGAAATCTCCGAATCAGCTAAAATAACCTTTACATCACTAAAATTGCTTATTAGCTTCAAAAACCCCTCGGATTTCCTGAAAATAATAGACCCACCATAAGTTGATATAGTGTTGTCTATACCACTCGGCTTACCATGGACTATTTCTTCAGCCTTATATGCCATTTTGGAAATCTTCTCTTTATTTAATTCTCTTCTATATAATTTTAATATAGCACCAATTGTTGCCACTGATACAGCAGCTGATGAGCCCATGCCTGCAGATGGTGGAATCTCTGAATCAATTATAATCTCGAGTCCACTTGTTTCTATGTTTAAACTTTTTAAGGCTTCTTTTGCTGCATAATAAATTGGATAAAGAGGAGATTTAATATTTATATTACCTTCGCTAAAACAGTCTTTAATTCCTAGATTCTTGGAAAAAATGAGAATTTTATCATTTTTAGACTCTCTAGCAGTCACATGCGCTCTAAGGTTAATAGCTATAGCTATAGCCGGCTGGTTTTCAACAACAAAATGTTCACCTATAAGAATTGCCTTTCCTGGAGCCGACGCACTTACAGACAAGTAACTCACCTATTTATGCTGTACTGTCGCAAACTGAGACTCATAGAGCTTAGCATATAACCCTTTCTTCTTAAGAAGCTCACTATGTTTTCCTTCCTCAACGATCTTTCCATTATGGATAACTATAATTCTATCTGAGTTTATTATAGTTTGTAATCTATGAGCAATAGTTATCATCGTTCTACCCTTAGACATTTTTTCTAACGCTTTCTGAAGCTTCTCTTCAGTATATAAATCTAAACTACTAGTAGCCTCATCTAAAACAAGAATCCTAGGATTTGAAATTAAAGCTCTTATAAATGAAATAACTTGTCTTTGCCCCATCGATATGTTCTTACCACCCTCAAGTATCTTTGTATCCAATCCTTCAGGAAGTGACTCTATAAGATCTCTAAGATCAAGAAAGTCAAGCAATTTCAATACCTCTTCTTTCGAAACGTTTTCTGAAGATAAAATCATATTTTCGTACACTGTACCGTTAAACAGTATAGGTTCCTGCGGAACAAATGCTATAGTCCTCCTAAGAACCCTAAGCCTATATTTTCTAATATCAATGCCATCAAGTAGGATTTCTCCACTCCACGGGTCATAGAATCTTAAAAGCAAATTGACTAGCGTTGTTTTACCTGACCCGGTAGGACCCACAATAGCAACCTTCTCACCAGGACTAACCCTAAAACTAACATCCTTTATTACCGGAATATTTTCCTCATATCCAAATACAACATTTCTATATTCAATCTCACCCAATCCCTTAACCTCATTTAGTTCACCTTTATCTTCTTCCACTTCCCATCTTAAGAAATCTGTTACTCTTTCAGCCGCTGCAAGTGTAGACTGTAGAGTATTATAAAACATAGTTATTGTCATTATAGGACGGAAAAACATATCGACATAACCATAAAATGCAACTAAAGTTCCCAGCTTCAATCTTCCATAGCCTACAAGTATGCCACCAAACCAAATTATCAACGCTATACCCATTGCTCTAATTATACTCATCGTTGGTCCAATGGAAGATATAACTTTATTCGCTTGCACATTTACCTCTAAATTCTCTCTATTAATACGTGAAAAGCTTTCGATATTTTTCTGCCTTCTATAAGAAAATGCCTGTACAACTTTAGCACCAGAAACATTTTGTTCAATTTTACTTGTTACTTCAGCAATCTTTTTACGTGATTCTCTAAAAGCTTTACGGGCTCGCCGTGCAAAATACCAGCTTGACAAAATTATTAAAGGTATGAGCGAAAGCACAACTATACTTAACTCAATACTCAAACTAAACATTATAAATATAGCACCGAATAACTGGAAGAGATTAGCTAAAGTATCGATAAGTCCAGATGTAAAAGCATTACCAATAGTATCTACATCATTTGTCAATCTAGAAACCAACTTCCCCGTCTCCTGTCCACCAAAATATTTTTGCTTTATTCTAATAAGATGCCAATACATTTTATTTCTAATATCATATATCAAAGTTTGTCCAAGCCATGAGTTTAAATATGTCTGACTAGAGCTCAACAAAAGATTAAATAAAATTACACTTAGAAAAACAATAGAATAAGTGAATAAACCTGGAATATCTTGATCTACAATACTATCAATGATAAATTTCGTCACTAATGGAATAACTAGGTTAACAAATATACCTGAAAAAATAACTATTGCAAGTAGGAAAACCCTAAGCTTATATGGTTTAACAAATTCAAGTAAAGTCCTAAAAACTTCTCTTTGCGGAATATTTAGTTTCTCACCCTCCTCAAGTTCAGCTAACCTCCTAAAATGCCAACCCATGTCACTCACCCCTTACACTAGCTGATAATTCTTTCTCAAATATACTTTTGAAAAACTCGCTTTTTCCTATAAGATCTTCAAAACTTCCTTCTTCAGCAACTTTCCCGTTCTTCAAAACAATTATTCTATCAGCCAACTTCAAAGTAGATAAACGATGAGAAATTATGATAACCGTTTTACCCTCAAAATATTTTGATAATGCATCATATATCGCTTTTTCTGTATCAGCATCTATGTTAGAAGTCGAATCATCCAATATTATGATTTTTGGATCTGTTATTAAAGTGCGTGCTATAGCCAATCTCTGTCTTTGACCACCTGAAAGAGTTATTCCTCTCTCTCCTATTATTGTATCATATTTTCTTGGTAAAGAATCTATAAAATCATGAAGTCTAGCTATTTTAGCAACTTTTATTACTTCACTAAGCTTAGCATCGGGTTTACCATATGAGATATTATTCTTTATTGTGTCAGGGAATAAGTAAATATCTTGGTGCACAATTCCTATGTTTCTCCTAAGAGAATCAATTTTTACTTTTCTAATATCGATACCATCAATCAAAATTTTTCCTTTTTGAGGATCAAAAAATCTTGGCAATAACTGAACAAGTGTTGTTTTACCTGACCCGGTAGGACCCACAATAGCAACCTTCTCACCAGGACTAACCCTAAAACTAACACCTCTAAGAATCCACTTGCTCTTATTATCATATCTGAACCATACATTATCGAAAACAACTTCACCTTTAACATTCCTAAGCTGAATAGCATTAGGATCCTCTCTTACTTCACTTTTCATTTCAAGGATTTCAAATACTCTTTTAGCAGATATCATTGCCCTCTCATAACTCACAGTAAAAAAGCTTAAAGCCACCATAGGCCACGTAATCATACCAACATAGATTGAAAATGCCACTACATCACCAATCCTGATTTTACCAGACATAACTTGCAATCCTCCATACCAATAAACTGCTAAAGTTGCTAGAGAAACTAAAAGTCCTACAACAGGCCATACAAGAGCTCTCATTTTTCCAATGTTAATAAGATATTCCTTATAGCTTGTGTTTAAGTCAGTAAACTTCTCATCAAATAATTCTTCTGCAGTGAACGACTTGATTATCTTTATTCCGATAACTGTCTCACGTATCAGCCCAGTAAAGACACTATATATTTCCCTCGCATTCTGGAACATTTTTCTAACTCTTCTAGCAAATAATCTAACAACTAAAGCAACAAATGGAAATATTGTAAGAACCATAAGTGTCAGAACCCAATCCAAATATAACATAATACCTATAGCTGATATTAATGTTATCAATGCTCCTACAAAGCCTCTAAATGTAAAACCTATAAAACCCTTTATTCTCTCAACATCGGATGTAGCTCTAGCAATAATTTGACCACTATCAGTCTTGCTATAAAAACTATATGAAAGATTTTGTAGCGTAACATATACATCATTCCTTATATCAAAGACTATCGATTCAGATAAGAGTGCCGAATAATACCTTGTTCCAAAACTTATTAAACCCTGAATGACTGTAAAAGCTATTATGCCAAGTGCATATGACCAAACATCTTTGAAATCCCCGGCTGCCAAAAGATTAATTGAGGACCTAGCAAATAGAGGTACAATGAGACCTGTCAAAGAACTAAGTATAGATAAAGTAAAAGTTATGAACAATAACTTTTTCCTCCGAAAAACATAACGTAATAGCTTCCTAGTGGGATTCATCGAAATCACCTAAATATTCTTTTATTCTATTTAAAATATTCTTAAATTCATCATCCTCAGACAAAACTAAATATGTCAAAACAGTTAAAAGTAACCAATAACTACCATAGTCTGCATTAATTTTCCTTTTCTGCATATTAGCTATTTTCTCAAGTGCGGCACTTCTTAAAGAGATAAATTTCCTAAACAGCTCAACTAGTTCTTCATTATTATTGATATTAAATCCAAAAGCTGAGAGGGCTTTTACAGCTTTCCTTGCCATATCTTCAGTAAACTTCACTGTCTCTTCACTTCCAGGAATCCTACCTTCCGATAATTCATAAGAAATTATATATTTCTTAGCTGTAGCTTTATACCATTTTTCGATTACATTACCTTTAACCTCTTTCTTTACAAGTTCAACCAAACCCCTATCTTCTAAAACTTTTAAATGATGCATAACAGATGAAACAGTTTTACCTAAATAAACGGAAAGCTGACTAGGAGTCATAGCTTGATAGCGAAGTATCATAAGCATTTTCCAACGAGTGTCACATGCAATAATCTTAGCGACTTTCGGATCCCTTATTATTAATAAATCTTTCATAACACTAAAACCATCTTATAACAGTACACAGAGATTTAAATGCTTTATGTTAGATTTAAATTATTAGATACTTTAGACAACACCGAGAAGTTTTTCAAAATCAATTTCAATCTTACTCCTCCAACCAATTATTATCTTATCATCTTTCTCTTCTATATAACCTAATCTTAAAAGTTTTGACAAAATATAATTTACTCTAGCATTTGATATTTTTGATACAAGAAGATTTCTCAAATCGTTTATATTAGCAACCCCATTATGCGATAATAAATATAATAATATAAGTGATAATGAGGCAATTTCATCAATTCTCCAACCAGCTGTTTTTAAATCTCGAATAGTCAAAGGTTGATCCACAAGCACTAAAAAAGTAGCTTTTCGTAAACTATTTTTGTTCTCATTCTTTATTTCTATCTTCCTTCCATCTGCATTAACAGCAACTATTCGTAACCCTAAATATTCTCGGAAGATCTTGTCAGTCGCCAAAACTATGTCTATATATTTTTCTCCAAGCTGAGATCTTAATTCCCAACCCTTTATACCAGGTTTAGTATGAGATTTAAATAATAAAACTCTTGATGCTCTTCTAATCTTATTTAAAGGAACTTTAGAAGACATTTCATGATACCCTTATCACAATTGACTCATATTCCTTATTATTCGAGTACTCAGGCTTGAGAATATAAACTTTTTCCTCTATAGCATCATAGTATAATATTATTCTCCCTTCCCTAGCAAGATACGATAAAGCTAATCCCCTCATATATTTTTCTTTAAAATCTCCAGAACCTATTAAGACACCATATTCCACAATATTTTTTTCCTTAAATAAAACCGATAAATGTCGCTCAACTTTCCTAATATATTCTTCTAAAAATGTCTTCTTTATGAAATCTTTTAATAAACCATCCTGATTAAAATCCTTCACTTCTTTTAGTATACCTTCTTCAAAAACAATAAATTTCTTCTGCGACATATAATTCATGCCTCTTAGTATCTCATTAAAAGTAATCTGCTCAAGCGATACGATCGGCTTCCAAGCCTTAGTTAGTTCATTAGCCAAATCCTCAGAATTCATTTTTGCTATTTTTATCAATGCAATAAGCGATCCTAGAAGAAATAAAAAACTTTTATTTTTTAGCCACTCCTTTTGCTTCTTTACAATATCTGTAAGTGTGTAGATTATCTCAGAATCAATATCTAAACTTTGAATGTCTATATAAGGAAAAATTTTTTCCAATTCCTTCACATATCGGTTAACATCTATTTTAAATGGATCAGAAGACTTACTTAGAGTAACTAATAATTCATTTAGCAGATCTTTAAGCTTTTTATATGTACCTATGCCAGTATTCATGTTTACCTACCTATACTTATACAATTCACTCACACTCATAGTCTTTTGAACAATCAAGACATTTGAGTTCTCAGGCACATAATCTAATATCCCAGGCGTTATTATTATGAACTGGGTTTCAGGATTTTCTTCTGATATTTTGAAAAGTAAGGATAATAGGATTTTTCTATTCCTAGGATCCATATGGACATCGAATTCATCAATTGCTCTAATTGGAGACTTTATGTAATCCTGTAAAGATAAGAAGAAACACATAACTGTTGAAGTCTTTTCACCTCCACTATGAGTGTAAGCATCTAATACAGATAAAGGAGACCCTCTAAATCCTACATATAGGACCAGCCCACTGTTAGAGATATCTTCCATATTTATGAGCTCAATCTTCCCAACAGCACTTATCTTATTAAGATATCTAGCAAAATTTTCTTGTAACTTTTCTACTAGAGATGTAACTTTATTTTGCCAGAGACTTATCCTTTTTTCTAACTCTTTCAAAAGAATTTCCTTATTTTCAGATAATTTCTCAACTCTTCGGCTATACTCTTCAAAAATTTCTTTGTATTTATTGTATACTTCAGTGACATTACTAGGAATTTCTCCGAGCGATGCTATTTCCAGTTCTGTTTTCTTAATTTCCTCCTCTATATAAGCAATATCTCTCAATGTTTGTTTAACCTCGCCATACTCTTTAGCTTTAGAAACTAACTCATTAATCCTATCTCTAATTCTTTTGTTTTCTTTTTTCATTTCCTTTAACTCTTTAATCATATAAGATAAAATAACATTATCTTGACTAATTTCTGCATGTTTATCCGCATACTCCATCCATTTTACCCTTAAATTATTCAAAAGTCTTTCTAAATTCTTATTCCTCAATAAAATTTCGTTCTCAATATCTGTTATTTCTTCGAGAATTCTATTTTTATAAAATGTTTCTTTTTCTATTTTATCTCTAATACTCTTAATTCTATCCTCTAATCCTTTCAATTTTTTGTTAATCTTATCCAACTCTAAACGTTTCTCTTGTACAAGCCTCCAATATTTTTCTGCCGTCAAATTTTTCAATTTTTCTTCCAATTCTAACTTTTTCAAATATTTACTATATAAGGTATTCCAGTACTCGAATTGCTCACGAGCATTTTCAAGCGAACCTTTTAGTACTTTTTCTTCTTTTTGAATATTTTTTAAATCCTCCAGTGATGATACTATCCTTTCTCTATATATTCTCAAACCCATAACATCTTCTACTGTCTTTAATTTTTCTTGAGGAGACAAATATATGAACTGCTCAATCATGTTTTGATGCATAATTATCATCATATTATTTGGATTAATACCGACTCGAGATAAGTACCTTATAACTTCAACCTTTGGAGTTACTCTACCGTTAACTTCATGCCAGTACTCACCATCTCTTCTAACATATCTTGTAAAATAGACTTCGTCTGTTCGAAACCAGGGAAAAGGTTTTTTTCCATCCTTTCTTGAATTATCAAAAACAACGGTTACACGAGCTATATCTTCACCTTTTCTCACTAAATCTCCCAGTCGTCTCCCTCTTTCCGTATATGTTTGTCCTAACGCAACAGAAATACCTAGTAAAATACTAGATTTTCCAGAACCGTTTGGTCCAGTGATAATATTAAGACCCTTTTCCAGGGATATTCGTGAATATCTATATGACATAAAATTTTCTAGAATAACTTCCTTTATATATGTCATCAAATAACCCTCTAATCGGTGAGTAAGCTACAGTATTAGCATAAGTGAAATATTTGTTTATAGTGATATAAATTTCATGTTAAATAATGATATAACTTTGAGGATCATAGATATGGATGAACGTATAAGTCGCGAAAAAGAGAGAATTAGGGAACATATCTGGAGACTCTTATTAGAAGAAAAAGTGGCTAGGTTTCCGCTACCAGTTAGAGGAAGAATTCCAAACTTTGCAGGTAGTATACGTGCCGCAATACATCTTGCACAACATGAAATATTTTCAAAGGCAAAAGTAATATTCGTTAGCCCAGATTCACCGCAAAGACCAGTAAGAGAATTAGTTTTAAAGAGTGGAAAAATACTGGTAATGGCTACACCTAAATTAAGAGAAGGATTTCTTATACTACATAGAAAAAATATATCACCTTCAGAGATAAAATATGCCTCTACTATTAGAGGAGCATTCAGATATGGTATAAAAGTAGAATTACCGGATCATAAGATAGATCTGAAAGTTACAGGTTCAGTAGCTGTAACTTTAGATGGACGAAGATTAGGTAAAGGAGGAGGGTATAGTGATCTTGAATATGCTATACTTAGAGAAACAGGGAACATTGATAATAACACAATTATAGCAACAACAGTTCATGACTTACAAATAGTAGAACATATACCAGTTACTAGGCATGACGTATTTTTGGACTATATTTTCACTCCAACTAGAACAATAAGGACTTCTAAAAAATTTAAGAATCCTTCAGGAATAATTTTAGAAGAACTAGATGAAGATAAAATAGCTAAAATTCCCATACTAAAAAAATTATTGACAGAAAAATTTAGAAAATAATTTATAGAATATATTTTTATGGTACTTGCTTCTAAAATATTCTATCTCAGTGAAAAAATAGGATTAAATACTATAGCTGCTAAAATTAAAGATTTTAAAATCCTAGATATACAAGAGATAAATGGAAAAGAATATGAG
>Ga0190304_1000986_pt1 | contig 13012 bp, 10 predicted proteins | sample 48700712_MG_FD_161670 | JGI IMG/M metagenome (GOLD analysis project Ga0190304, IMG submission 161670) | Hydrothermal vent sediment bacterial communities from Southern Trench, Guaymas Basin, Mexico - 4870-07-1--2_MG | ecosystem: Environmental > Aquatic > Marine > Hydrothermal vents > Sediment ... | reverse complement strand
GAGAGCATGCACTAACCTTGGTTCCATACCAGCTGCCTCTATCTCGTCCACTATCCAGTACCAATTACCAACCGTCTCAATAGCAACAGGCGAACCAGGATCAAAGTTTCTCAAAAAAAGACCTTATTACCCCTGGCTCATGTGGCAGCTTTGTCTCTTTCAATTTTCGTCCTTCCCTTGATTCTACCAGTGCCCAGGTGTATCTTTTATGAGAATCAAAAGCTATGTAGTGCATGATGCGCCTCCTTTCTGCGGGATGCCCCGCATGTTTATGTGCAGTATAAAATCTACACGGGGAGGCGCCCACTTTCATGATATCAAAAATCTTGATAAGTGCCACGCTCTGAGTTTTCTAAATTCAAACATATTCAATACCAAGCTTGTCGCCTTTTAAAACCAAAAAAGCTAAAGTTAAACGAGGATCAACACCCTTTAACGAAGAATTTCCGTCCAATTGTGAAACCTCTAATTGAGCCCTCATTTTCCACCATTCTGCTAGTTCATAGGGAAGAGGATTCCAAAACATCCCCTCATCCTTTTTAAGGTATTCAAGAAATTCTATGTATTTCTTTTCTACTATTGGGTCCCCCAAATAACCAGGATCTGGGTGAGTATTTAATAACATCAATCCATTGTGCCTTTTTATAAATTCAGCTTTTTTTACCCAAACACTTATATCTTTCATTCCGAGCAAGACAAATAAAGTGTGATCTTGTGGCATTGTTATAGGCAACTCCACTAGTTTACCTAGCATAAACGGAAATATACTAAGTGTACCGCCGGGCTGCGGCTCAAAGGGATCTGTATCGAAAAAAGAAGAATCATACATGAAATCGAGATATCGCATCCAGTTGACATTTCTGAAAGTTGATGGAGATCTAAAGCCTTTTATACCCCATTCACGAGCGATTTTGTTTATATGATATACTCTCCTTTTGAATATATTAAAATTAGAAAACAACCTTCCATCATGATTAAAACCATGAATTCCCACTTCAAACCCGCGATTTTCCAGATAACTTAATAATTTTCTTGGAATTTCATATTTCCTTAAGACAAAATTAAAAGAAGATCTAAACCCCATCTCCTCTTCTATCTTACTAATTCTGAGTACGTTCTTGAGCCCAGCCGAACTTTCTACATCGTGTGTTAAAACCACAACATACTTATAATTAGATGGCCAGAACCAGATAAAAAGAAATTTTTCGAGCATATTCAATCTTAGGAAATTGTACAAAATAAATTTTTCTAATCTCAATAAGGTGTCATCAATAGGCCACTTAGGAAATACATCCTCTTTAAGTGCTTTCTTTGCAAAATTTTTCCTTGCAGATAACAATAGTTGTTTCGGGATGAGATTCTTAAACATATAATAAAAGTACCTGGAATATCTCTTTAATTTAACATCATTAGAATAATATTCCTCATTTAACATATTTTCATATATCTCAAAGGGATCGAAAGGAAATACTAACTTTCCGGTTTTATTATCAAAATAAACAGAAAAGCGCTGTACTCCACTAATGTCCCTTACTTCAGCTATCTCTGAAACATTTGTAAAATCGGTATTATTTAAACTCCTTATTTGCCCCCATAATTTAATATTAACATCGTGAGGAGCAGATAATAAAAAGAAATCACGTATTAAAGTTCTTTCGCCAAAGAGAATCCTCTTCTTGAGCTCTTCTTGAAACAAAAATTTCCACTTAATAAAGAAATTATTCATAAGATTTTCATCCGAATGTTTTATAAAACATTTCACCTGTTACCCTGCAGATAAAAGAAGGCCCTTTGTTAATCAATAAATTTCCTATACCCCAAATCCCTTGATTGTAGGAATTTGTTATATTCCTTGTATTTGGATAATAAAAATAGGTAAGTTTGCTATTATTAGCTGCCCATTTTTTCTTAAACTGTATTAAGCCTTTTTCATGAACAAATGATCTTCCCATATCAAAGATTTTATATGAGTTGCTAACTCCCCATTCAATAGCTTTGTAGTGAATTAAGTAATTAGGAAGATATTTCAGATATTCAGTTATCGAACCGTTGTATTTAGCATGAATTTTTTTATTATACGTCAGAAATAAAATTCCATTTATCTTCCTGTTTTCGGGAAGAAATTTAGCAAACAACATAAATCCCATTCCGTTTTTAACCAAAATTCTCCAAACGTTTAAGAAAAATTTCCAAGGCTGTAAGGGTACTCCATATTTTTTTCTCACCTGTAAATTTAGTTTATATAGCTCTCTCAATCCTTTAAAGGAATTATCCCTGACCGCTATAATTGGTAAATCGCTTAATTTCCTTAAACGTTGACGCACTCTTCTATCAAACGAAGCATACATATCCTCTAAGGTTTTTCTTAACTTTATCTGGTGTATAACATATTCTTCTGCCATTCCAAACATGTCATTTTCCCCCCGAATTTTCTGCAGCAAAGGCGATGAATGATATGACTTAATTTCTATATGATTTACTTCTACATTCTTTTTTATAAAATCAAACATTAGAAGAAATTCAGCTTCATCGTGTATTAATGGATCTGCATAGTCAGCAAATGGGACAGACACCAATCTTTTCCCTCTGAGAAAGTCACTTATGTAATATAAAGGAATGCCAGCTTTAACGTCGCCAGTCGAATCTTCAAGCACAACAAAAAAGGGTCTATATTTGTAAGATGCAGTTAAAACTTTACACCAATGCGATGTGTGAAAAATAGTACCCCAAGGGTGTCTCTCCACTAATTTATCCCATTTTTTGTATACACACGGATCTATTATTCTTACTTTCATGTCAGCCTTGAGAACACTGTAAATATTCTTCCACAAATTTCAAAACGAATTCTAACGCCTCTGTGCTTACTTCCTGTGGAGGCCCTGTACGCTTTTCAAATTTAATCTTGTTCAAGTCTGAATCACTTTTTATCCGGACCAATTTCCCCACCTTTTCTAAATAGTTATCCACTCCACCCCATTTACCGCTAAAAAAACTATAAGAAGGAACGCCAAGCACGGCGGCTTCTCGTGTCATGGTTCCTCCTCCCCCAATAACAAGATCGGAAAACGCTATAATTAAAGGGCCATTGATTATTCCATGCGGTATCCAAAAATCTATTCCCAATTCATTAAAATATTTTACTAGCTCTTGCTCTTGTTCTTTTTCCCTTGGAAATACCACAACAAATATCCTATCTTTATTTGCAGCAAATTTTTTAATAATCATACGTTGTAAAATAGAACTCTGATATGAATAGTAATGAGCCAATCTACTTTCTGGTCTGAATATAATCACTACTTTTTCTTTCTTTCCCAGAATTTCCTTGGGGATTTCCTCCGATTTGAAATTGAAATTAGCTAAATAGATTTCCTCTTTCAAACCAGGATAGTGTACAACCTTTCTAGAATATTTACCCCATACTTCCTTCGAAATAGGAAAAGGAACCAAAAGTTTGTCTACAAACCTTACAAAAAACTGATTTGAGTACTCATAATCATCCATTATCAACATTGGAATCCTGTGGAGTTTAGCGGCAATGATTTGTGCTCTTGACCCATGGGAAAAAGCCAATTTTATCTGTTTTTTGTAGGAACGTGCTATATCCCAAAGCTCCACAGCTCTGGAAAAGAGTATCCATACCTTGCCTATCTTACTTTTTCTGGTTCCCACTGGCCCTACAGGCTGGATTTGTAAGCCTAAATAATTCGCCAGATCAACTGTATAAGAAAATCTTCTTGCTGTCAGTAAGAGAGAGATACCTCTCTTACGAAAGTACTGTATAATAGGCCACATAATCCATATGTGTGGCGCATTTTCTAAATCTATCCAGAGCATTTTCTCAAGTCTTTTAGAAATTCAGTTAATGCCAAAAACATCCATGCCTGAGACCATCTCATATAGGATATCTTAATCGTATATAGTCTATGTTTTTGAAAATAAAAATATTTCTTTTCTTTGTCCCACATATGTTTTATAGCCCAATTCAGAACCCTTTTTGCTAGATCTATATCTCCAAATTTGCTCAGTGTGATGATAGCTGTAGCTATTGCATGAATGTCTATGGGATATAATTTATCGTTATAGTATTTCACTCTTCCGTCTTCCATAAAAAAAGTTTTAGTGTAGTAATCGTAAGCTTTCTTCAATTCTTCTCTAAAATTAAAGTCATTTATATATTGACTGAATTGTTTCAGCGACAACAAGTTAAATGCTGTATGAAAATTGTCTATCCATTGTTGATATTTCTTTGTTCCATAATACCATGAACCATCCTCATTTTGCTTCTTTATAACAAATTTAATACCTCTTGAGGCGACTGAACGCAAGAGTGCATCTTGGGTATAGTAGTGAAGATGCGCTAAAAAAACGGAAACCAAAGCAGTAACATTGATTACTTGAGAAGAATCAGACGGGCTATAGCTAAAATAAACACTATCATCATCTACAACCATGACTTCATTTAACAAAAAATCTGCAGCTTTTTTGGCAATTTCAAGATACTTTGAATTCTCAGTCGTATTATAGCCATCTAAGAAACTTTGGCCCACAAAGGAAGTCACAACAGCATTGGGGTAAAATTTCGGTTTGTAATGATATCTAGATTGCCAGGGAAAATTATATCCCCATCCAAATCCGGAAAAATCCGTTCTTTTCATGTTTTCTAACCATGAAAGTAAAGTTGCCCCTTCTTTAAGGTATTCCTCCTTTTTTAAGATTTTATATAAATTGAAGAAACCACTTGCAAAAAGAGCTATTCCCTTGGGATTACGCTCTTTCCTGATTATCAAAAACGGTCTCAGATTGAATGGACACCTTTTAAGAAGCTGACTGAACACTAAACGGTAATAGCTATTATTTTTAAAAGGTAGCACATTAAAGACTTCACTATTTAGACCATCATAAGGATCCCATCCTGCGAAATCTTCTTCTCTAATATAGCAAGTTAACTCATTTAAAACATCCAGCAGAAGTCTATTTACGTCCGTCATCTTGACAAACCTCATCGTAAATTCTCAAAAGTCTTTGTGCAGCATCCCCTGCAAGGAAATATCTCGTTGCGATCTCGTAATTCTTTTTAGCCATTCGTGTGTAAAGGTCATGATCTTCCAAAATAATCTTAATAAACTCAGCAAAAACTCGGGGATTAGTAGACTCTGTTACAAATCCTTGCATTCCCTTTTCTAAGAGATCAGCAATTCCTCTTACATTTCTTGTCAGAACAGGCATACCAAAGGCCATAGCTTCTATAACAACAGTGGGCATTCCTTCATCATACAGTGTTGGAAATATAAAAATATGCGACTTTGTCAATATTTCCCTTTTTTTACCTCCTTCAACATGGCCCATATATTTGATAAATTTATATTTCTCTGAGGCATCAATAACGACGGGCAAGTCATTCCCAGTTCCGCAAATATATAGAGCTACATTCTTCTTCTCCGTGGCAACCAATTTAACAGCATTAATAGCTATCAGTATCCCTTTTTTTCTAACTATTCTCGAGAGAAATAGAATATTCTTGGTTTTTGATCTTTTGTAGTCAAGGATTTTTTCTTCAACGCTAAATTGTTTGAGAAGTTCCTCGTCCACAACCGTTGTTTCTATGAATATTATCTGTTTAAATCCCCATTCTCTGAGTTTGTACATATATTGGGTAGAGAGAACAATGAAAGCATCAGTTTTATTGTAAATCCACCTAAAAAGGAAAAATCCAAATTTTTTAAGCCTTTTTTCAAAATCTGAATGCCACCCTTGGAAAAATATAAGGACTTTTGCTCCCATAAATTTGGCAGTTATAATATAAAAACTGTCTCTTATAATAGACTTAACATCAAACGAGGGATTTAAGTGCACGATATCGTATTTTTTATTTAACAAAAGCTGACAAAATGCCCAAAATTCCCTTAAAAAACTAATTAACCTCCTATTACGATGTTTTTTTTCATCATCCTTCCCAAACTGCAATATATCAATTTCTCCCCTAAGCTTTGGCAGTATTACGTTATAGTAATTGGCCACCCCCCCTTTCCGGGTTAAATTCGGTACTATTAAAAGCACTCTCTTACCGCTGTATCGATGCATTTTCTGTTTCACTATAGGAGATTTCTCGATAGAGTTTTTCATACATGTTTATTATTCGATCTAAGTCAAATCGATTTTTAACTAGTTCAAACGCACTCTGCCCCAATCTCTTCCTAAGCTGTCCGTTGCCTATTAACTTCTTCAACTTAAGCAAAAAGTCTTCTATATTTCCTGGTAAATACAACAGCCCTGTATTGCCATCAACAACCAGACGCTTGAACCCAACTGTGTCGGGACAAATTACAGGTATAGAACGCCCAAATGCTTCAATTACGGATAAAGGCGATCCTTCATACTTAGAAGTCGATACAAGAATATCTGCTATCTCATATATTTCTTGGATTCTTTCATGGGGTATTTTCCCAATGAACTTAACATGATCTGCAAGGTTATATTCCTGAACGCGTTTTTCTAAAGATTCTCGCAATCTGCCCTCCCCCACAATAATAACTTTTATATTTTTCTCCTCGAGAAAACTCGAGTCTAGCTTGTTTATAGCATCTATCAGAAACCGTGGATCCTTAACAGGTTCCAATCTTCCAACAAAAATAATAACTAAATCCTCGGTGGATAAACCGAATTTTTTCCTCAAAATTTCTGTATCGTATTTTGTTCTTTCGATTTCAGAAACAGCTGGAATTACACAAACATTATTGAATCCCATTTGTCTCAATTTGTCTGCAATGTCTTTCGAAACAGCCACTATTCTATCTGCTGATTTAAAAAATTTTCTTGATACAAAACAAGGCCACCACAATCGTCCACTACCTCTGTGTACTGTGATAACAAGAGGTTTTTTGTAGATTTTTTTGATTAGAAAAGCACTAAGAGAGTTAAAATCACATTCATGGCAATTTATTAAATCAACCTGACGCACTACTGAATGAATTCTCTGAATGGTATTTAATATAAAAGAAACAGTTCGAAAAGCGGGAATATCCAAATAAGGAACCGTAACAAATTCTACATTTCTGAGGTTCCAAAGATCTTTATAAGCCGAAAGTAAGTAAATCTTGTGCCCTCTTTTTGCTAAGCCCCTTGCAAGCTGATATACAAATATTTCTTTCCCACCGCTAACTATCGGATAGATTTCTCTATTTATCAGCAGCACTTTCATTTTCATTTTCTCGGTTTTCTTGTATTTTGATGATTCTATAAAAGTCGTTTGTGAGAAATCCCATAGCAATAAAAAACGTAACATTTACAAATGAACTGTAATAAATCATACTCTGGAAAAACTGAGGTACAGCAAATGCAATAAATATCAGAGCGAGTGTAACAGACCAACCGACCTCGAGAAAAGACCTTTCTCGATAAGTGTATTTGAATAAAATCGTTAGTCGTTTTAGAAAAATCAAAAGAATACTAATGAAAAGTAAAAAAACTATGATACCCCCCTCTGCTAAGATCTGCAAATAAGAATTATGAGTTTCGAGTTTCCTACCGCCTGCTACCTCTTCTCTCAATGCTAGTGAATAATAATAGGATATTGCCCCCGTCTTAAGATAATGACCGTAAAGATACCTGAAATTAGTAAATCCTACCCCCCAGACAGGATTTTTCAATCCCATGTAAATAGCAGTTTCTGCTAAAAGGATTCTATCATAGACAGAATACTTCGCCATGAGGCGTCTTCCTAAGGGTTCACAATACTTACTCCCCAGGATAAACACTAACAATGAACCTATAAAAGCAAGTCTTGCGTACTTCTTAAAAACGCGGAGAGGCGAAAAAGATAGCGCACATAGTTGTGCTACAAATGTAAACCAACATGTTCTGAAAAAACTGACAAAAATTCCTAAAACCATTGATAGAGTGCTTAAAGCAAAAAAACTTTTCGACAAGAAATGGACTAGGAATTTGCTGGAGAATGCTCTTGATAGAGTTTCTCTTTGTTTAGTTTCCAAAAACAAGTAAAGCAAAAAAGGTATAGCAATTCCCAAAACTGAACCGAAAACTTCGGCACTTATGAAAGGCCCGGATATCCTTCTCATACCTGGATAGAGATTCGTAAAACCTAAATCACTCTTTGTTATATACTGCAAAATTCCTATTAGTGAAGAGTACAATCCCAGGATAACAAAAACCAAGCAAATTTTGGCTCGATTTGATGGGAAACCTATCTTAGTTTTTACAAACAAATAGAACAAAAAGGGCGTTATAAAACTATCCCAAAGTACTTGAATAGCTCTCATGGGGTGGCTCGCTCTAAAGGAAGAGATACCCAATAAAGTTATCATAGCAACCATTAGTTTTTCTGGAGATATTAATCGTCTTTCAAAAATCTCCTTTCTCTGGGCTTGAGAAATCAAGTAAACAAACAAGAATAGTGAATAAAGTCTCAAAGGGCGTAACGCTGGCAAATTCTCAGCCAATCTTATGCTTATGCGTTCTGAAATTAGCGGATAGCATAAAATCACGAAGTAAAATGCATGTTCAGGGAATAAAACCATAATGATCAAGAAAAAATAAAGAAGTACCACAATAAAAACCTCGAGAGGGGAGAGATGACAAACTAAGTAAGCAGTTATCACTGCCATCACTAAAAGCGACCCCCAAGCCATGAGGTTTGCTATGTTGGGAACTAACTTATTAGGTCTATTCATGATTTAACTTATTATCAACTCTCTCAATTCGCTTATTGCTTGTTGCATCGAATATTCATTTATTAGTTCAAGCCGAACTCGCGGAAATGGATTTTTTCCTCCCAGCAAATCTTCCAAAACTGCTTTTATTCTCCCTACATCACTTGGGTCTATCACTAGGCCTATTCCTGTCTTTCTCACAATCTTTGCCGCTGTGTAATCAGCAGGCAGAAAAGCCAAAACTCTTAGACCTGCTCCCATATAGTCATAAAGCTTGGCTGGAATTAAATGTTTAAATCTTGGGTTTCTTCCTATCGTAAGTATGCCTATATCGCACTTACCCAAGACCTTCAACACATCTTTGTGCGGCATATACGGGAGATATTCAACCATAACTTTTAATTTCTCATCCTGCAGATATTCATCAAACTTGCCAGGCAATAATTTTCCAATGAACAATATGTGAATTCTATCTTTGATATTCGGATAATAATCTTGCAACTCACGTATAGCTTGAAGCAACGCGTACGGCTCTTTCCCCCCAAACAGCGCACCGGTGTATATCATCTTAATAGTGGAGCGATTACTGTCGAATGTCCTAAAATTTGGCGGATATTCTGCAAATTCCTCCGGATCAAATTTGTTTGTTATGGTCCTCATCTTCCAAGAAAATTGTGGATAAAGACAGGCCATTTCATTCATGGTATCCTCCGAAGTAAAAATCAAATAATCAGCTTGTCCAAACACCTTCTCTTCCAATTTCTTCTCAATGAGTTTTTTCCATAAAGTTTTCGTGTCAAAGTAAGGGTTTGTCGACCATGGATCTCTAAAATCGGCCAGCCATTTTATCCCTGTTTTCCTTTTTAACATCATTCCTATCAAATGCACTGAAAACGGCTTGCCCGACGTTAGCAAGACATCGAAGTTTTCTCTTGTCACTAACCAGAGCCCTTCTTTGATAGCCTTTGGTACCCAAAAGTTTTGTGGATCAGGTATCGTAACAGGAGAGGTAAAAAACCTATGCGCTTTGCGAAAAACTTTATAACCGAACCCCCTGAGACGACTTTTTCTGAGGTTTTTTTCCGGCGAAGCTACATCATACTGCACCCCATAGCCATAGCACATCAACTTATCATTTACAGACACATACTTCACATTTATTCTGTTTTCGCTAATATATCTCATTAAGTTGTAATCCACAATATAGTAGTAAGCCTTTTGTGGAGCCAGCACAGTAACAGATCCGATTTCCCTATTGATATATTTAGCAAATTTTAAGATTCTAAAAACACCAACTCCTGTAAATGGAGGAAAATAATATGTTACTATTAAAACTCTCTTTCTCATAAGATCTTAAAACCTCCTGATGAAAACGAGTACTTTTGTTTTTATACGTTGTTTCTCGTTTTTATCAAGTATAAGACCTGTTGTATGAAGTAAAAGCATAACCAATACAATTCCCGCAATTATCCCCACAGTGTTCAGCAAAAGTAGAAAAGGCAAAGAAGCAGTGACTATCGTCATTGCTGGAAGAGTCAATCCCTGCTTCTTAAGCCAAATTGTCAAGCACATCAAAGAAATCCAATAACTGAGCATGGTAGAAACTGCAGCTCCCTTCATGCCCCAGATTTTTATCAAATTGTAGTTAAGAAAAATATTCATCAAAACACCAATTAGACTATAGACGAAATTGATCTGTGGTTTTTCTATCACTAAAGAGAAAGACCCCAATACCCAGCCTAAAACATTCAAAATTGCAAAAACGCATAGGTAGGGGATTATCTCAATGCTTTTTATATACGATAACCCAAATAACCACGAAATAATCACTTCTTTAAATATTACAATCGGCACAGCAAGATAAAACAAACTTAAGGAGCAAATTTTTATTGAAATATTAAGTGTATCAAATACCTCGTCTTGCTTTGAAGCTTCCCACATTGCCGAAAGATTAGGCGTCAAGACTCTGCTCGCTGCAGCTCCTGTCATAAAAAGTATCCCAGCAATGCGAGAACCAACGGTATACACACCAACGGCTTCTAATCCTTTTTCTCCCAGCAGGAAATTTAACATCCACCTATCGGTGTATTTGAATAAGTACTGCATCACAGATATAAAAAGAAACCAAATTGAAAACCGAAACAGTTTTCGCAAAAACTTATCTTCAGAGTATTCAGAGAAATTCCCAGATTTTCGCTGCAGGCGCAAGTATTTAGTCAGTAGAAAAACAAAAACTCCCACAACCACAAAACTCGCAATGATCTGACTTAGTAATGCAGAAAAGCTACTCTTAGCGATTATACAAACCGCGATAATTCCAAATAAAGCCCCCAGCGAAATTTCTACTGCTCTTATAAATGAGCTAATTTTAAAGATCCTTAATCCTATAAATGTCGATTCTAAGGCGATTGTAAATACCATCAAGGGTATGTGAAAACCTGACAATATGACGATTTCTTGGCAGTCATCCGAATGAAAAACAAATCTCGCTATATCTCTGGAGAGAAATATAAACAAAAACATCCAGATAATTGACAACACGGCCATAAACAAATATGTTCTCTTTATGAAAAATTCTAAAGCTCCTTTACTCTCATAATATGGAATATACCGTGAAAAACTTGAGGGAACCCCTAATGTTACTATTGGGATCAACATATTTACTAACACAAGTGCCAACGAATATATTCCATATTCAAAAGGACCTAGTGCCCTTGCAAAAACAATCCCCCGAATAATTCCAAGCCCTCTCAGCAAAAATTGGAAGACCATTACAATAATAGCTGATTCTGCTATGGTTTCTTTGATAAAAAACTTCTTCCAGATATTCCTGTTCATAGTCATGCAAACACTTTGTTGACAATAACCGTAGATTCCGGTAAATTTACTCTATCCATGAAAAGATTTTTCTATATCCAAAAACATTTGACAACTCCCATCTTCCTGATTCATCTTAGCCTCGTTCTCTCTGTAGTGTATCCCTTTTCGATCCCCATGCTTAAGATACTCCAAAACTTGCATGTGATATCTCAATTACCAAAAATCGAAAACATTTATACACTTTTAGCCGCTGCTATAGCATACACTACTGCTATTCTTATTGTTCCAAAAAGTGCAAAAATATACAGAATACCCAGCCTTACTGCGCTTTTCCTTGGTTTCATTTACATCATTTCATTAGTAAGAGCTGACGTCAAAATTCTCTCTTGGTGCTTTCGTAGATATCTCATATACACTACAGGACTGTGTTTACTCCTCTCAGTGCCTGCATCGAACATTCGGGACCACTCGCAGGTTACGCTTTGGGTGAGTTTTCTGTTATCTCTATTACTTTTAGCTTTTCTCAGCTTTGGTCTACATTTTAGGGCGGTACTTCTAAATAAACTTAGTTTGCTATATCCCTTAAATTCGCTCTTCCACCCTAACATTATGGGTTCTTTAATGGGAATAGGCCTCCTTACATCGGTAGGTCTTATAAACGGATTGAAGAAATCCCAAAGATACATAGGCATTTTGTGCAAGGTTGCAATCTTTGTCTTCACAATAGCTTTTCTACTAACGCAATCAAGAGCAGCATGGATATCATTTCTTATATCTTTGCCTTTTCTGTATACTGAACGCAAAAAACGCCTCATCTCATTCGCGTTTACTGCTTCTCTTTTGATATTTTTTTTGACGACAATTTTCCTTCTCCCTGAGAATTTGAAGAGTTACATCAAATTTGCCGACAAATTTGCTCTTTCAATGGAATACAGAACAAGAATTTGGAAAGCGGCACTTGCAGTGTTTTCCAAACATATATTCTTAGGAGTCGGCATAGGTGGCTTCACCCTTGTACCCGAACGTCTCTATAATCTTCCATATAAAGTTAGCAGTGTTCACAACCAATATATAGAGTTCCTCCTTGAAACTGGAATCATTGGCTTTACTACCTTTTTCTTTCTGATCATTGCAACTATTGCGAAACTCAAAAACATTATCAAACAAAAAAACTGTTCTTCTCCTTCTATTCGATTAATTCCTGTTGCCATTTTCATATTCTTGCTCATCAACTTTTTCTTTGAAAGTCGACTTAAAACTACTCAATTCAATGTAATCTTTTATACCACAATTGGTATTATATGGAATGGAGCTCAACAAAGAGATAGGAATTAACCCTCAACCTTTTGAATAATCTCCCCAAAAAAGATTGCTTTTTTTGTCGTTTTTTCTCTTTCTCATCGTGATAGCCGTAGTATTTGTAAGGGTAGTAGTAGCCGTAATGCTTCTGCAGGTGAATTGCATTGACAACAGCCCCGACCAGATTTACGTTCGCCCTCTTTAAGGCGCGCAACGCTGCAACCAGG
>Ga0190304_1000985_pt1 | contig 13017 bp, 7 predicted proteins | sample 48700712_MG_FD_161670 | JGI IMG/M metagenome (GOLD analysis project Ga0190304, IMG submission 161670) | Hydrothermal vent sediment bacterial communities from Southern Trench, Guaymas Basin, Mexico - 4870-07-1--2_MG | ecosystem: Environmental > Aquatic > Marine > Hydrothermal vents > Sediment ... | reverse complement strand
TACTGCCGCAGCTCCTATCATCGCAGCGTTATCCATGCAATATTGCATCTCTGGGAAAAACACCTCTATTCCGAGTCGTTTTGCTCGGGATGTCATCTCGCTACGCAGACAGCTGTTGGCCGAGACCCCTCCAGCGACGATAATGGTATCGATTTCAATCATCCGCGCATAGGCAATGGTTTTTGACACCAGGCTGTCCACGATGGCTTTTTGCACCGATGCAGTGATGTCTGGCAGATGGGCTTTGATAAAGGCGGAGTTCTGTTTCGCCAGGTAATTGCGTACCGAGGTTTTAAAGCCGCTGAAGCTGAAATCAAAATTGCCTTTGCGATTGAGGGCTCGGGGAAATTCGACAAAATGAGAATCGCCGCCTTTTGCAATGCGATCTACCAAAGGTCCGCCAGGATAGCCCAGCCCAAGAAGTTTGGCCACCTTGTCAAAGGCTTCACCGGCAGCATCGTCACGGGTGCGTCCTGCTATATCAAAGTCCTCATTTCCTTTAAAATGCACCAGCTCGGTATGGCCGCCGGAAACCACCAGGGCCAGATATGGCGGCATCATTTCTGGGTGAGAGAGGCGATTTGCATAGATGTGCCCCAGCATATGATTCACGGCGATAAGGGGTTTATCCAGGCTGTATGCCAGACTTTTGGCAAAGGAAACACCTACCAGCAGAGCGCCTATCAATCCGGGATTTACAGACACTGCGATGGCATCGATATCATCAAAACTAAGCTGTGCTTTATCCATGGCTGCCTTGGTTAGTTGCATGATGTTTTTGAGGTGAAGGCGGGATGCCAGCTCCGGCACCACACCGCCAAAGTCGGCATGCGTTACCTGGGATGAGATGAGGTTTACATATACATGATAATCGGTATCTATCACTGCCACAGAAGTGTCGTCGCAGGAAGTTTCAAAGGCTAATATTTTGTTCATTTTTCTGTATTTGTAGCTTTTTAGGAGTGTATTCAATTATTTTCACGCCGGCAGGAACGTCGAAAGTCACGGTTCCCTGATTGTTGATCCACATTTGTGACATGTTCAGGGTTGCCTTGATGGAGCCTGCTGTCATCTTATTTACAATTTCTTCGGGGCCCCGCACCATCAACGATACTTTTTGAGGTATCACAGAGATGTTCATGTTATGGGGGTAATCCACCGGTATGAGGGAGAAAGTGCGGTTGATCTGCTTGGACGTAATGACCAGAAGGGTTACCTGACTTTTATCCAGGGAGACCAGTTGGCTGGGTTGCACCAAGTTCACGGTGAGTTTATTTTTATCTACCATTTTCCGCGAGAGGGGAATCGTTTTCACTCTGGCTATCTGAGATACTACTTTTTCAGGGCCCGTGATAATCACGGTATGATTGCTGACATCCACACGGTTCTTAATAAAATATTCTTCGTCTTTGGTTGAGGCATATTCCAGTTCCAAACCACGTTTTTTGGAGATAATACGATCCAGAAAAATGGTTTTTTCATTTCCCTCTTCCCCATACGCAATATCCAACGACACAATTTCAGGAACAATCAGATCTCCTTGGTTAACGGTTATCTTATTTCTCCCATAGGTCATATGGCCTGCAGGAACCAGAAAAAAATGGTCGCTGAGCATGGTTATCATCAGATCAAAGCCGCTCCCCTTCAGGGTAACGGGAATTGTGAGAGGTTCTGAATTGTCATACACCAGATCAGCTGGGAGGTCTTGCAACACCACCGGCAGATCAATATCGGTACTCTGCTGTTTGGTAAGGGTAAGATGCAACCACAGTACCAACGTGATCAGTAGCACGATTATTTTAGCTATTGTATCTGATTTCATGCAGTGAAAAAAAGATAGCTCAGTAGATTGTCAATTAAATATTACCGTTGTGTGAATGTGCTCTTTTACTGGATTCTGATAGTGGGCCAATGTCGAGTATCTTACCCAATCGCTCGCCCATATGACGCACATAATCATTCTCGTCATTCATCCAGTCTTCTATCGTTTGTGTCGTGAGAATCACAAATTCGTTGTATCTGTCCCGACGATTTTTCTGAACCACAATGTTGGTAAGTTTTTTCATGGAAACCCAGATGGTTTTAATCCGTTTGTCTTCCCCTTCGATGAGCCATTCGCGGATGTAAGGGAAGGCGATAATGGGATTTACCCGTGCCACCTGCGTAAGGATGTGGGTGATCTTCTTTTGCACATCTACCGAATCGTCATCAATGGCATAGGAGATAAAGTCCATAATATAGCCAGGGTCATTTTCAGAAACCGCTTCCATCCCGTGAAATGCCAGAGCGCGTTGTCGCTCGTTGTCAGATTTCACCCATTGAATCATGGTACGCTTCATCAGCTCAGGATCCCGCTTCCACATCTCATTTATCAGCCCTTCCACTTCCCAGGGTACGCTCTCGAAATAGCGCGTGATGAGCTCGACAATCTTATCGGTTTGGGTGCCATACTTCTCATAAAAATAGAAAAGCCCAGTAGCCCTAACGCCATATATCTTATGATCCATCATGCGCTGAGCAATTGGATCTACCAGTGATAAATCGTGGTATCCAACCAGATGCTTGCCGATGTATTCTCGAACAAAATAATTCGGAGTCTTTGATAGGGTAATGAGCTTTTCCTCAACTTCTTTGAGTTTCCGATCATCAAAAAGCTCAAAAATCTCATGCATGATCTGATCGAGCTCACTGATAGCTTCGGTGTCTAATCTTCCAATTTTCTTTAACATGTTTTATCCTTAGTTCTTGTTTGCTTCCAGATTTCTTAAAATGCTGAAATTTCATAGTTTCTAACATCTCTAATTCAAAATGCGACACAACAAAACCAACAGGGAACAAATCCGTCAATGAGTTTTTCACTTGCGGATGACAAAAGCAACAAAAGAGGGGCACACTATTGTCTGCCCCCCTTTTACAAAGGAATGTATAAGGGACAAAAGCCCTTATTTTTCTAGTCTTTCTGAACCCACCGATTGTCTATCTTTGCAGTAACAGGCGAATTTTTCCGAATATATTCCACAATGGCATCCCGAAGATTCATTTCATACCGGGTAACCTGTTCCTCAGGAACTTTGGTAAGCATTGAGAGACCAGCGTTTCCCTGGAGCAGAAAATCGGTAGTTACCACCCGGTAGATCTTATCAGGATCCAAGGGCTCTCCACCTACCAGGAGCTTTGTTACCCGGTCGAAGTTCTTACGCTTCTTGGAATATTCCACAGTTACCCCGGCTACCCGCAAGCCATGCCGCCCGCCAGATACACGAAATTCGATGATTTCCTTTAAAAAGGCTCCGTTGATTTCCATCATCACTATCTGATTATCAAAGGGCATCACATTAAAGACATCCCGATAGCTAATTGGCCCCATCTTCAGTTCACCCCGAACACCACCCAGGTTTAAAAAAGCAAAATCGGCATCGGCATAGTCAAGCATGGATTCACATACCAGATTTCCAATCAGGCTCTGGGCTCCATTACCGAATTTACTCAGATGCATGGCAGCTTCACCGACGATATCATCCATACCTTCTTCGGCAATTGCCTGGTTGGCAGCAATAGAAGAGGCAATCTCGGCATCGGGTAAAAATTCATCTTCAAACAGCGTAAGTAATGCCCCTTCTCTGATGGCAGGAAGTTGATATCCAGCCAGAGTTTTGGTAACGGGATCTATCTTCAATGTGATGTGTCCGATACTGCTGCCATAGGCCCATCCCTGAATCACCAGGGTGTGAGTGTCGGGATCTTCCCAAGGTTTGGAGACCCCTTTGTGCATGTGGCCACCAAAGAACACATCGATGCCCTTTACTTCGTGTGCCAATTCCTGTGCATCATAGCCCCATCGACGCTCTCCACTGTAGGTACGGCCACTGAGGTACCGACGATCATAGGCCGGCTGAGGATCGTATGGAAGACCCATATGCCCCACCACAATCACTACATCCACACTGTCCTTAATGAGATCAACGTATTTTTGCAATTCCACTTTAGCAGGAAGAAAGTCCACATTCTTGATGTTCTCGGGAAAGCTCATCTGCTGTGTATCGGTGGTGGTCACGCCGATTATCCCAAACTTCACCCCCATCTTTTCACGGATGATGTAGGGAGTAACGTAGGGAACCAGCTCTTTGGTGCCTTTGCGAACAATGTTGCAGGAAAGCACCGGTAGCTTAATCTTGCTGTAGGTTTCCATAAGCGCTTCTTCACCGATGTCATATTCATGATTGCCTACCACGGTAAGGTCGTAGCCAATCTGATTGAAGTATTCTACCACATAGGCGCCTTTTGATACGGTACCCACCGGATGCCCCTGAAAAAAGTCTCCGGCATCCACTAAAAAATTATCTCGGGTTCGCCCATTGCTCATCTGGCGCACATTCTTGATATAGGTAGCAGCAGAGCCACCACCACCTAACTGCGGTGGAAAATCCGGGTTGATAAAGGTGGCAGCGTAGGAATCTATGCCTCCATGGATGTCATTGGTAAAGAGCACATCCAGCAGCAAATCATCGGCCTGCACCATCGCCATCGTCATAACAAGGGCGAGGAAAATCAGTAAACCTTTCATTGTTCACCTACCATTTATAGCTTATAGAGGTTGTAAGTCCCACAGTGGTTTCTTTTACCGTATCCGGCTTATCCCAGCCACGATCCGCCGGCTCTATCTCGTTCCACAGTTCAGGATAATCATAAAAACTATCCATAAAAAGATCCAGACATTCGTAGGTACGATAATTAAACTGAGCCGCTACATCCACGGTTACCTTGGGCAACACGGCAAATCCGGTACCCAAAGAAAATCCCGGTGTCGTGATTTCCTGACCATACACTATGCCGTCTTCATCGACGGTGGTGTAGGTAGTTTCGTACATAAAGCCCATGCGCAGTGGCAGGCTGGATGCAAAACGATGCTCCACACCACAGTAATAATTCAGCACATCATCATAGCGGCTGGAAACGTCTGACCACTTCACAAAGCGCACATCGGCATTGAAGTACGTGCGCATGATGTTGCGGGGTTCGTAGCGCACACCGGCGCGGATTTCTGCCGGCAATGTGTAGGTATCATAGGCATCATGCAGGTTGGATGCCGTTGCTAATGAATCCAGCAGCACGCCATTTTCGTTGCCACTGAGAGTTGCATCCAGTTCGGTCTTGGCAGTGTAACTGCCCGCCAGAACGAAACGTTGGCTGACGCGATAGGTTATACCCCCACTTAATTGGATGGCTGCATCAAAATCCCGTTTCAAAGAAAAATCGGCATCCTGAAGATTTGTACTGCCGGACACCAGATCGTAGGCGGCATCAGCCCACACAATGCGGCGTCGAAGAGATGTATCGCCATACAGGTAATTCACACCGATACCAGCTGAAATCATATCGGTATAGCTCAGAGCGATCTGCATCCCGCCTGCCTGAATGCGCCCTTTCCCATCGATGCTGTTGCGGGCAATGATGGGAGGATATTCTTCATAATTGGAATTGGCGTCGTTACGCACCTGCTCGTCATATTCACTGTAAAAATTCACCACAGGACGATGGGACAGCGCCACCGCCAGACGAAGGTCATCCAGCTGAAGAGCATACTTCAGAGCGAAGGTATAATCGTCGAAGAAATTGGCATTGGTGGCATAGGTTGCATCGCCCACATAGCTATCAAAGAAATTGTACATAGGTAAGGAGCGATCATCGTTGTTTTTGGCCACATAGGCACTGGCCTGCAATTGCAGCGCTGCATCCATAAGGCCGATATTGGCGGGATTTACCACGCCATCCAGCAATGAGAGCCCGCCAGCTACCGAAGCACTTCCCATACCGGCTGTGCGGGCATCAAAGTTCCGCACCATATCACCGGCTTCCCGATTGAGTAATGAGTAACCAAATCCTGCCTGCATCAGGCCTATCAAAAGTGTTATTGCTATCAGTCGTTTCATCTGTCCTCCATTAAAATTTCCAGTCTAACTGCAAGCGCAGCGTATGATCTTCCCGTTCTACCCGATCGAAATAATCGGCCATCCCGGGCTCGGGCTCGTTCCACCAAGCGCGGAATTCATACTCGTTGGTTACATATTGTTTGATTTTGTATTTCATCGTTACGTAGAGATTATCGGATATTTTGTCCTGAATGGAAAACCAGTATTTCAGACCCTGTTCACCCATAAAGTCGATCTCAATATCTTCCCAGTCCCAGTGGCTCACGCCATTGCCATCCCACACCATAAAGGCACCCTGAACTTTGAGGTTGCTGTTGAAATTGTGGGTATAATCCACAGCGATGTAATCCCCGTGTGTAAGCACGTTTCCAGCCACCAGTGTGTTTCCCGGGTCTGGATCGTTTGTAAGATACGGGTAGGGCGGTTGCCACACGGTGAGATAGCGATATTCCATAGAAATGCGGTCCATCGCAGAGAGAAAGAATCGTACCGACAGTGTGGTTTCATCGGTTTTGGAAACAGCCCGATCGGCGGTATCGTCATAGCGATTTGTCTGGTGTTTGTATTTTGCCCGCAGACTCAGCTGGTGTATGGGACGGAAGTCCAGTTCACCCTGGAAGCGTACGCTCTTGCGGGAATCGGCTTTACGTTCCCACAGGTCGAGGTAAGTACGATTCAGGGTAAGATACTTATTTATGCGATAGCGAGCTTCCAGATAGACCCCTTTTTCGGCCTGAGCCTGAGCGGAGTTTATGGCCATATCGGCGATGAGGGGATTGGCCATGGCATAGCCGTAACTATCCAGCGCTGTACCGTCAAAGCGCTCATGTTCGCTAAAACCACGGGCGTAGGGATTATCAAATCCCAGATCGTAATCCCGATACAGCGAGATGAGATAGAGATTATCGAATTGGCTGTAGGAGCTCAGGATCAGCGCTTTGGGATCGTCGCCAAGTTTGGCCTCTTTCCCATCTACGCTCAGCTCGGCATACTCACCCTGGATGGATGTGTTGTTGAGCACAGTGCGCCAGTCAAAACCGATAACCCGGCGATAATCCCGATCGTAGCCAGAGGTTTTGGTGCTATACATCGATTCGATTTCAGAATTGATGGTTTTGTATTTTTCCGCTGCATCTTCTTCATACATAAAGAGGAGCGCTTTGAGGGAGTCATTTTGAGGTACGGAAATATCGCGATCGTACACCGCTTCATAGCCGGTAAATCCCAGATGGGTTCCCACCCATGGACTGTATTCCAGATGAGCACCCAAAATCTGTTCTTCCAATGCATCCAGCCGTGGTGCAATATTGATGTCATGTGTAATCTTAACAAATCCATCCTGCGTATATTCATTATAAAAGGTTTCACTCTCTTCCAAGTCGTCATTGGAAAAGCGGTTTGTCATGGTGATGTAGCCCAGTACATCGTCGTTGTCATCCAGCACGCCGTCGCCATTGGAATCGTACACCACAGCATCTTTGTCATCATGAGAAAAGAAGAAAGCGGCGTTGAAATGGGGATTATCCCATTGGGCGGCGATGCCGTTGAGGGCATATTCCTGCGAGCGGGACAAATCTTCGGTGATACCGGTGATCCGTTTGCTGAAACCATAGCCGGTTTTTCGGGAACTGAAGAAGTCGGTGTTTTCCATCACCAGTCCTTCGGCGAAAGTGGCCCGGTAGTTTCCGGCAATCACTTTTATTCTATTGGATGCATCCAGCTGTTTTTCATAGGATGCAAAATATTTCATGTTCACGCCATCTTCAAAGAAGTCGGCTTGTGGCAGAGGATTACGGTATTTTTCGGTATATTGCAGAACCCCGGCTTTGATGTCTCCGCCATAGCGCATGCGCAATTTATTGATCACTTGGGGCGTATTATTCTCCAGGTCAAAATAGCCCCAATATCCCTGCTTCTTGATTTTTGGTGTAGTGGAATTGGGATCATAACCACCACCGCTTTCGACTTCATGCAGATTGATGAATGAGGTGTTGTACATATCCCAGGCAGCTTCGTCATACTCGTTGGTGTTGTATTTCATCTGGTAATCGAAATAGATCCGGGGCGCCTGAGCTTTATCGGCATAATAGACGTAGTGTCGCAGGTTGGATGCACCGTAAAAGGAGATGCCCGGAGACTGGCGCATATCCCGATAACTGCTGAGGGTATCGCCCAAAACCCGCCGATTGAGGATAGCGGCTGCATCCAGCGGAGAGGTATTTGGCATATTCAGAATCTCGTTAAAGGTCATGTAATTGATATTCCGCGGGGTGGTAAGATAATCTTCCCACACATCGCTGAGACCCTCTTGAAATCCTTCGTTGGCTCCCAGGCGCTGGATAAGATAAAAGATCTCGTTCCGTCGCTCTGCCGCCGCATCATTGGTGGTAAAATGAGATACCGACACCAGCGGCTTGATTTTGAGCAAAGTTACCTGATCGATTGAGGTGATATTCCGCAGGTCATAAAGACTCTCGAAATAACCGATGTACGTACGATAAGCGTAGATATCATCGGCCTGTTGCGCTGTGATTGGCAACTGACCCAAATCCTCCCGGGAGGCCTCATTGATATCTATCAAAGCAGACGCTACCGCCATTATCATACACAATCCGAGAAAAATGAAAACTCGTTTCTTCATAGACTTTCCTTCTATTTCCTTTTAACTTTGTACGTTTCTATACAATCCCCAACGTAAGGGGAAGTAAACAAAATAAACCGGCTTTGTCTTGTCAAAGTGTTTTCCATAATGAGGCTCTGGGAAAAATTGTTTGACAACAGATATTCGGTTCGAATTCTTTGCTATGAAATTTATGGAGGGAACATGGATAATAATTCTTCAATAGAACAAAAGAGCAAGTTTTCATTAATTGAGCTCTTGATGATCATCATGATCGTAGGCATTGTATTCACCCTGATTATACCTATTCGAACGGACAGAGTTAATCAGGAGAAAGTGAAAGAAGCAATAAAAAATCTACAAATCATTGCACGGGCTGATGTCGCCTGGAAAAACGATGTTGATGGCGGAGACGGCTCTTATATGTTTGAGCACACAGTGGTACGGTATGAGCCAGCTGCAAAAGATTCTATGGGAAACATCATTCCTCCACAGGAAGCTGGAGAAGACCTGCTTTATGTAGCAGATAAACTGGAAAAAACAGGTGAATTCTTCTTCTTTGATTATGCCATTACCGATTCTTCTGTCGTCGCTACATCCAATCAAAATTTTGGGACAGAAGGCGTAAAGATTCAGTATTTTCTTCCTCGAGGTCCATTCCAGGCCGGGAAAGATGCTGTAACCAAAAGCATCATTGACGTTAATTGGTTACCATAGTTTTGAAGCGACCAATTTTCAAAGAACCTTGTAGCCCATCTGCAAGGTTCTTTCTTGTATGATCACTCCACTTTTCGCCAGTTACGCAGAGATTCATTATCATCTGCCTCTGCTCTATCCCGCCTATTTCCGGCGGTATCCCGAAATCATTACCGACGTTTCTACCCGGGTGATCCGCCCAACAACAGCAGGCATTCCGGTCGCTCTTATTATCAAGGATGCACACCGCTACCCCTGCACTGTTGTCTCTCTTCTGGTGCGTATCTCCGGGAGTGAGCAGCAACGCACCAAACTATTTGATCTCAACATATCCCTTTCACAACCCTACTTTGCCAAATGCTTTTTCCTGCCCCACGGTTCCTTTGCTGCGGAGCAATATCTTCACATCGAAACGGAGATCGTCGTCCGGATCAAAAATCGCACAAGACGCTTTAAACAGGATAGCTATCCCGGATTGCGAACACCTTTTTATTCCACTTATCTCACCGATTCACCCCTTCCATTCCCCCCAACCTGGTTCGCCGGAGATCCCCATTACCACAGCATCTTCACCCAAGATCAGGTGGAGTTTGGTGCAGACCTGGTCACCACCAGAATCATGGCCCAAGCCCTGGGACTTTCCTGGTATTTTGTTACCGACCACTCCTACGACCTGGATGACTGCATCGATAGCTACACAAAAAACGATCCTGCTCTGCCTCTATGGCACAGGATGCAGGAAGCGGTGGGCCACGCAGACAATGCAGCGGTGCGGATTATCCCGGGGGAGGAAGTTTCGATAGGAAACTGCAAAGAGCACAACGTTCATCTGCTGGCGATACAGCATCAGGATTTTTTGCCCGGCATGGGGGACAGCGCAGAGGAATGGGGTAAAAATACCCCAACCACACCTCTGCGGGATATCGCCACCAAACATCATCCCACCAATCTCTTTATCGCAGCACATCCCGCAGAACCGGCACCTCTAGCTCAAAAGTTGCTCCTCAAACGCGATCACTGGCACGAGCAGGATTTTATCGACGGAGCCATCACTCATGGACAGTTCATCAATTGTAACGAAACTCCGGATGTTTTGCGGGGAATAAAGGCATGGACGGCGTTACTGCTCAAAGGGCACCACATCTTTTTAATGGCGGGAAATGACGCCCATGGAAACTTTAATTTCATGCGCCAGATCAAGCTCCCCTTCCTCACGTTGTTCGTAGCAAAAAAACAAACCTTCGGCGCAGTTTTCACTGTCTTCCAGCATCAGAGTAACGATCCGGTAGCCGGATTGAAAGGGGGAAAAATTATCGTCAGCAATGGCCCTTTTATCACTTTTGAATTACGCACAGACCACGGCATCTACCCCATGGGATCCACAGTTTCCGCTTCCGTTGCCACAGTGCATTATCAGGCTGCATCCATGGCTGAAAAGGGAGAAATCTCGGAAATAGTGCTTCATGTGGGCAATGTAGAAACCGGCATAGAAAACGCGACACCGGCACCACCGGATGGCTCATCCATCCAGTTGCCACCAGAGGGTTACCTTCGTATGGCGCTGTACACACAAAAAAAGGGACTGGCTTTTACCAATCCCATCTGGATAAAGGCAAAATCTACCAAAATCTGAAGGAACGCTCCAGGGAAACTTCGTGAATCAATTCATCTTTTTCGGGGTCAATCTCTATCGAGTAAATCAGGGATAATTTCCAGGGTAACATATAGCGCAAGGATGCATCATGATAGATACCGATGTCCGGTTCAAGATTGATATCTGCGGGCTTTTGAAACTTCACTTCATAATCGAAAAACAGCTTCCGGGATATAAATTTACCCATCCGTATTGAGAGATTATTGAGAAATGTGTCTGCGCTGAATTTAGTGGTACTGGCGCGATTTGATTCCATCACAAACCCTTCCTGGCTGGTCTCGCCGGTGTAGTAAGTGGCGAAAATATTCTGGATGACTTCGGTTCGCAGTTGCACCACATCCAATCGTAACCACCGGCGCAAGTTGTTTTCCACAGGAGAGATCAGAGGATCCAGGATCACGCTGTTTATGCCCAATCCGGCCATCTGCACCATATCATCCCGAAACAGTGCATTTCGCTCGCTGTCGGATATTTCTGTGGGACGGCGACCATAGCGCAAAAGGTAAAGGATGTCGGTGATGTTAGATTGATCCCCTTTATCGCTGCGCAGAGTAAAACGTAAGTTGCCAAGTGAATAGCCTTTACGATCTCTGTCAGTAAACACATCCATCAATACCCGTGTACCGTCGGGAGTGTCTTTGTAAAACGTGCCATTTATCTTGATGCCCTGGCCGGATTCAGCCAGATGCTTGCTGATGCTGATTTCGGCAAAATCCAGGGTGAGATCGGTTCCAAACATGTTTGCCGACCCCGAATCCGATGTAAAAAGGGCGTCAGGCACCGACCACTGGCCATCCTTGTAGGATAAATTGAGATAGCTCCCGGGTTTCACCAGGATATCTACAGGATAGGTTACGTAGCGCACATTGTCGTTAAAATGCAACATCATGTCCAGTGTGAAAGGCAGGCCGGCGGACTCTTCGCTCCGTTTTTCCGGCCGAGATCTGGTAAATATCTTCAAAAGATTTTCTGTGCCAGGCGGGTAAATGGCGTTGCCGTTGGAAATCACCACATCCCCCAAAATCTGCAGATCGTCAAAGGGGCCGGAAACCTCCATCTCCTCACTGTCTCTCCCCTGGATAATAACACTGACAACTCCGTTATCGGGGATGTATCCCGGCATATGCAGCAACACGCCGCCGTCGATGGTTTTGATGTAAAGATGCCCGATTTTCAGAGGTCCGAAGATAAAATCGTTTTCATCATCCAGCACCTGATTTCTGATGTTTACAGAACCTGGGCCCAGCTGAGCTCTCAAACGCTGAATATCCAGAACATTGTTGTTAATTACCCCATGGAAACGGATTTTTTCCAAGGCTTCCTGCTGACTCTTCAATACCACTCTACCCTTGGAAATCTTCAGATCCCCCTTGGGCACACAGAGCCCCTCATCATTGGTACCGATGGTAAGGGAACAGGTTCCGGCGGAATAGGCAGAGAGCACTTCGGTAGAAATCTGAGCCAGAATGCCAAGGTAATTCCCATCCAAAGATAGTTGCACCCTGCTTGAATCGGCAAAAACCTGGCTGGAAAACATGTTGTATCCCAAAGCACCATCACCGGAAAAAGTGAGTCCGTTGGCTAATTTTGCCCGGACAAAATCCACTGTCAAAAGCGAGTCCCGCTGATGAAAAGAGCAGTCGGCAGACGTTACCACTATCCCTGCATAGGAGAGATTTTTTGCATCCGCAGATGCATCCAGCAATTTTCCATGGGCAGTATCTATTTCCATCCGGCCATTGAGTTGCCCCGAGAGTGGAACTTCCGGCAGGATGCCCTCCAGTTGCACATCCCGCACCACACCACGGGCGGCCACGGCAAACTGAGGGGACAGTGCGACGCTACCCACAGCAGAAAGCAGATGCTGGGTTTTGGTACTCACATCCAATGTGGTAACATCCAAAGAATCCCGGGTTCCGGCAATTTTCATGGATGCGGTCAGAGGCACGGTGGTGCCGTTGGTCACATCGGAGAGGGCAATATTTCCCGCTACACGGTTATCTTTGTTAAAATTGTAATTCAGGTCCAAATCCAGAAGTCCGGTGGTATTTTCCGCCACATAGGAGGGCGCAAAATAGCGCAGGATGTCCCGGATGTGGAGCCGCCGGGTGCGTAGT
>Ga0190304_1000984_pt1 | contig 13023 bp, 8 predicted proteins | sample 48700712_MG_FD_161670 | JGI IMG/M metagenome (GOLD analysis project Ga0190304, IMG submission 161670) | Hydrothermal vent sediment bacterial communities from Southern Trench, Guaymas Basin, Mexico - 4870-07-1--2_MG | ecosystem: Environmental > Aquatic > Marine > Hydrothermal vents > Sediment ... | reverse complement strand
TAAGTAGTACCATCACGCCGTACTGCATCCAGTCCGAGGGTGTTCTCGCGCGTGGATGCTCAGTGGTTCCAAACAGGGCATGCCCTCCCACGTGGAGAAATTCCTTTCCATCCCATTTCAATGGCTTCACATCTTCTCTCTCCCAGTGGTTTGCATCGCCGTAATTATTTTTAGGCGTCCATACCCTAAGACTCGGATCACCATAGAATACCACGTTCTCATAGAGATCCCACCACCACTGGTTTACCAGATACTCTACTCCAACCATCGCCATGCCTCTCTCGTATGCTTCTCCTATCCTGTAACCAAGAGCAATATCACGCGGTATCGACTGGAGCCATAACCCGGAGTACCATGAGGTTGTCCACGGGTCCATGATTTGATACACCGAACCGTGCCTTATCAACGTGAGATGAAGATAGGTGTGAGCCGTTAGGCATGCGATGGAGTGGATACCTGCAGAATGAAGATTTTTCAGAGCTTTATCAAAATCAAATCCGTTGTACTTTTTCATAACATTCTCTCCGCCTGGCATGGGATCTATCACTATGCCATCATGGTATGATCTGAAGATTCTTCCAATAATGGGGATGAGGCTCAGCCCTTTGCTCTCCTTTATCCTCAGGTCTACACCAAATGAATCCGATAGCATGGCAGGTATCCTACCAAATCTACCGATATCAGGATTTGTCACCGCAACATCGGGATTCTCGGTACAGCCTTTATCTACCATCAGTATATCTAAAATGATGTCGATGGGTTTGGTGAGAATTCTCAAGAATTTGAATATCTCTCCAGGAAGGTCTATATTCATCCCTTTTAAAATCTCTGGAAGGTACCCTATGAATTCATTCCAGTTCTTTGGTGATAATAGGGGTCTCTCATAGGCTCTCCAGGGATTTGGTTCCTTAACATATGGACTGTCTGGATTCCACATCGCGAGTGTGCCATTATTGTTGTTACCTCCATGTGCGCATGCCATCCACATTATCACTCCTCGATTGAGATTCTCGATAACCGCAGAAAAATTCGTTGAGTACACGTTGCTGTATCCCGCTCTATTACAATAGATCGGTAAAACCTCCGTCTGGCTGATATCTGGATAGTATGCTCCAACTTTGTCTGTAACACCAACGTCTATTGGATGTGGGGATGGCGTCTCGTAGGGGGTTATCCCGTTAGCGCTCGTATAAACACCTCCCCAATGCTTCTTTGCAATCTGGTTGAATTTGTACAGGTAGACATCGAACGTGTGAAGAACCGGATATCTGAATATTTCCTCCTCGGATGGTTTAATGATAACAAGGTCTGTACCCAAGGGCTTCATAAGTTTTCCCACGTATGGTTTGATGATGCTCCTGCTTCCGTTTATCAACCTGATACCTCCTGGATCGGTGGCGGGATTTACGAATACCAGAGCGGGGTAGAAAACCGTTCTGGATATCCAGTATGAAGTATCAACTGGCGAGCCACAGAACCTTCCAGATACGACTCTTCCGACAAAAGCCCTATCCCATGTTGGTCCCATCTCAAACTGGTCAGCGACGGTTATCATTGTTTTAATCTCATCTTTACTCTTGGGCAGATCATAGCCCAGCTTCTCAAGGAAATCGATGACCGCCTTTCCAGTTAGTATCATACATGCCACAGATGGCAACCGTGGTCTCGCTGATAGGTGTGCGGTATCGGCCCAGAACTTCTGATGCCATACAACAGCCTGGGAGAGTTCAGGATGATTATCAACTATCAGGACAGGTGCGCCATGATGAGCAGCTATGTAGGCTGCCGGTCCTATGAACAGGGCGCCTTTCCACTCTCCCGCTGGCTTCTGTTTCCCGGCATAATAATACGTCCATGGATCAATGGTTGAGAAGACGATGTCATTTCTCTCGGTGAGGTTTCTTATCTGACTATATATCTCTTTGTACTTTCCATAAATCTTCACATCACCTATCTTTCTTAACTCATCCAACACACCCTGCGAGGAGTGAGAACCAAGATCAACGAGATGTATTTCTTCCACGCCGAGTTTGTAAAGGACATCTTTCACAACTTTGGGCAAATGATTCGTGGACGTGTATAGCAAAGGTATATTGAGTATACTAGCTAGGATCGCACCTTCTGTAGCGGATGCAAGATGATCGCCATCCTCTCTCGTTATGTTCTGGTGCCATGAGTACTCTATGGTAAAATCAACGGGCTGAGTTATGTTGTCGAGGAAGAATATGCATATGGAATAGTGACTGTCATTTTTTGTCTCTCCGAGCATTTTCAACTTTATTGTTCTTTCTGCTCTACCCCTATAATCTCCGTTGATGATCTCATCCTTGGATGGTGACATGGCTGTCTCTGCTCCATGGGCATCTAAGATTACCATTCCAAGAGAGATTTTGGGATTATTCCACCTGAGTTTAAACTCGACATCTCTGCAACCATAAGGTATGCTATCGTTGAGTGTTAAAACTATACCTGGGTAGAGTGTAACATCAACCCTCACCATGTTTCCCTTAGAACCAAACATCGGCAATAGAGAGTTATCTTCGTCCACATTCCTGTACTTGCTCTCCATTATTCCTTCTGATCTCTGTGTTGGCATGTATGTTACTCCAACCTCCCATTTACCATAGTGATAGACGTATGAACCGGCTATCTCATGAGGACCATAGTACACATTCCAGCTCGAAGAAGCATCGGTCATCCCTAACTGGTCATCATAAAGCTGGAGATCGAGATCCTTAAGGAGATTTTTCAGGGTGAGGTGAGCAATGATGTATTTGTAAGGCTCTTCAACCTCAAAGGCTTTGTAATTTCCACCAACACCTATATGTGGTTCTTTCATCTCAATAGGTTTTTTATCTATGGTGTAACCTGCGGGTATTGTACCCTCTATCACTCCTCTCTTGCTTGTGCCCGGATTTTTGATCTCATCATCTATGACTGCGATAACCGCTTCCTTAGAATAACTCCACTCGTGGAGGGCAAGTTCTGCAGATATGGTATACGGATCCGAACCCCCTATTTCCGAAATTTTTCTGGCGGGCCACCGCTCGACCTTACTCTTATCGACATTTATCAGAATCATCTGATCCAATCTACCATTACAATAGCTTAGCCAATCTTCCATGAAGTAATCTATGCCCTTTCTGGCATCAAGTGTCTGGTGCGATTTTACCCTGTCGCTCAACCGATCCACATAGTACAGAAGAGGACACGAGAACAGCCTGTCTCCGGTTTTATCATAGAAGATAGCCGCCGGCACCGCAGAGAGGTAGGCGAAATCGTCTGTATAGTTGTATCTGTCAAAATTAACGAGAATGACTTTCTTCAGAGGTACGACCGGTTTCCATGAAACTCCCTTGTCGTATCCCGATAGGCTGATAGAGGATATCGTTTCTGATGAGACCGTTAATGGGATGAAGGTAGTTAGCAGAATGAAAGTCACACCGAGGATTGGGATATGGTGATTTCTTGTCCCCATCATCCAAAAAACCCCTTGGCGGGAATATATTGTAAGGTATATGTATTTTTTTATTCACATAATTACGATCTAATAAATGTCTCTGATGATTTCAAAGGGGTGCCTCTCTTCAATGATCTCATCCTCCTTCATCACGAATATCCCCGGTGTTCTTCTCAGACCGTACGCGAGATTGTGATTAATTACGTAGGCTCCAACGTTTTCAAAAATGAGAATATCTCCAGGTCTAACTCTCGGGAGATAGATCTCTTTTTCGACAATCCAATCTGCGGAGTGGCAGAGATTTCCCGCAATGAGATATTTCTCCTCTCGCTCAGATGATGATAGCACACTTATCTTTGGTTCCACGTGATGCCTTTTAACCATGACCATGTCATCTCCCGCATCTATTATGATGATCTTTCTACCATAGAGCTCTTTAATGTTTACAACCTTCGTTACGAGCATCGCTGATCCTGCGACGAGAAATCTTCCCGGCTCTATGATGAGTTTGAAGTCATTAAGTACTCGGCGCCATGCATCGATGGATTCTGAGATCGCTTCTCCGAACTTTTCTATAGGCGGTACTTCTTCATGGTACTGAAATGGATAGCCACCGCCGATGTCTAGGATCTCGATACCGATTTCGTTTTTCTGGACGTATTCGAGAACCCTGTCTATGGCCTTTACATAGAAGCTTGGATCTGCGACCTGCGTTCCAAGATGGAAGTGAAAGCCTTTGAAGTTGAGGTGTTCTCTGATCTTCGGAAGAATGTTTCTGACGGAATCATTTCCATCATCGAAGAGTACACCAAACTTGCTTTTTATTCCGCTCGTGCTTGTTCCAGCTTTTACATGTTCTATTGGCTGAACCCTGAGCAGGATATCGACATCTATCTTTTCCCTTGCAGTAACTTCTTTCAGGTTGTAAAGACCGTTGAGAGAACCGATAACAAAGAATCTAACTCCTCTGGATAAGACGAACTCGAACTCTTCCTTTGTCTCCGTAACGCTCGTATACATGATTTTTTCTGCATCAACTCCACAATTGAGGAGATGCTTAACCTCTCCAACAGTAAATGTATCGAAATGCAGACCGAGATCGTTAAACAATTTGATTATCGATGGAGAATAGTTTGCCTTGGTTGCATAAGCTATAATCGTGTTTTCCGGGAATGATTTTCTGATCCTGAGAAAGGATTCTCTTGCATATTCGAGGTCTATAAGGTAGAATGGGGTTGGATATTCTTTCACTACGCTTTCGATATCTAGAGATTTCATGGGGATGGAATCGAAACAAGGTTTTTTGAATCTTCACTTTAACAGAACTATGTTACCCATTCCCCTTCTCCTTCTTTCAACCAGACCCTTGCTCTCGAGCAGATCCAACGCCCTGCTAACGCTCGCTTTTGAGATCCCGGTCTTTTCTGGAAGCTTGCTCTGTTCCATGATTCCATCGGCCTCGATTATCGCTTGGTACACCTTCTTTTCATCCTCCTTCAGTGTTTTTGCCACCTCCCTCCATCTCCTTTTTCTTTCCTCGAGAACGAGCCTGCCGGCGGGTTTATCAGCAGAATCAATGGAAAGCAGATACGTTCCGCTGATGCCAAGGATAACTGATGCCACAACGATGATTATAACATCCTCGAACGTGAAGAATCCGGGAACTTGGGTAATGGATGCATTTTGATCTTCTCCTTCTATGATTATCTTGATCGGTGTTGGATTCAGTAGCTTCAATCCCAGAATAAATGCTGAAGTAACAAATAGAGATGCCATGAGTATAGCTTTTCCTCGAACCATCTCACTCATTTTCTTCCTCTTCTACCATCGATACCTCATGGGATCCGATCCTTATTCTAAGCACCTCTATCTCTTTTATTGACTTTACTGTTTCATTTTCCAAATCTACCACGATCTCATAGCACTTATCCCCTATTTTTACCGTCAGTTTTATCTCATTTCCATTGATCACCGCGGTATCTACATTCTCTTGTCGTAAGCCATTGTCGTCGGTCAATTCCCGTATTCTGCTATCTCTGTTGGCTATCTCGATACTCTCATTTATCTTTTCCTTGGTTTCTGGCGTTGCTTCCACTACTCTGCGAAGTTTAAGTCCATTTCCAGATCTCTCCACGATGTATTCCCCTTCTTGTATGTTGAGTTCTTTCACAACATGACCATCTTCACATACTCTTAGCTTTCCTCCCACTGCCACCAAACCGATCTCCTTTTCCTCAAAACTCAGTAAACTACCCGCTCCAAAGGCTGTTGCCATGCTTGCTATCGCAAATCCCGCAACCAACAGGATGCACGGTAGAACGATTCTTTTCTTAATCTTACCTCTCATTTTTCTCACCGTAACTATGAATATACGAAATACCTTATAATCCCTTGATTGGAAACTATTTTGAAACGATTTCATCGGCTGTTCACTTCTCCTTATCCTTTCCCGCGAATCTTCCGTCATCCCTCGAGATCTGAAGCCTTGTTATCTTCTTTTCCAGCCATCCAATCCTTGCATTCTCCCTGTGGTCAAACTGCGGAACATACGGTTTGATATCAAGCAGAGGAGTACAATCAACTATATCCACGTCTCTGATGCGAAGGATATTTTTCTCGATGCTCAGAAGTTGCACTATCGATAATCCGATTGGATTTGGTCTTGCAGGCGCCCTCGTTGCGAAAACACCATGATCCTTATCATCAAGATATGGCTTTACAAGGAGAGAAAATGGTTTTGAGAGATGAAAGTGGTAGAGCAAGATAACATGAGAGAAACCTTCAAGATCTTTAAGACCGGGGACAAATTCCGGGAATATCTCTACATACCCCTCTACTCCTTTGCTCGCGGATGGCTGGATTGGCACACCTTCTGGTTCCTTGAATGGTGAGTGTATAATTCCGATAGGTGTATACTCTATACATTTCTCTTCTTCCATGATACATCTGTATGATACAATGTGTTATTGCTGTTTCGGTTGTATACTCCTATCTCGCCACTACCGTTGATGAAGCCGAAAAATGAGAATACTTGGTCCGGTCGTTTATACACTTGTATTTCAAGATCATTTGCAAATGCCGTGTGCCACATAATGGCATTATAGATAAGAGGGACATCCACAATTGACTTCGCGGTACCATGAAGCGTAAGTTTAATAATAAGGATTTTTTAATTATACGAGCATGAGCTCCAGATGCAAGATAGCTAGTGCCTTTACTGTTTTGATTCTTCTCGCCACCGTCTTCCCATTATCCAGTGGCGGAGAATCGGGAGATATCGTTGTAACGGGAAAGGAAGTGTACAGCGATCAGGAGCTTCACCTATCAAGAAATATAGTCGTGGAGGAGGGAGGAAATCTAACCCTAAGGAACATGATTATAGAGTTCAATTGTTCATTTGAAGGAGAGTATGGGATAGAAGTAAACGGTGGCTCTCTGTACATCTATGATTCTATACTGATAGGGATCAATGAGGATGCTGGTTTCCATTTCAAGGTAAACGATGGAAAGTTGGTGATGGAAAATTGCAGTATCGAGAATTGCGATACATATCTTCATTCATTGTTATCTTATGTTGGCTCGGTAGTTGCGAAGAATAGCAATGTAGCTATACATGATTGCGATTTTTCGAAGAGCGGTTATCTCATCTTGCAGAATAGCGAAGCTACCGTATCATCGTGCTATTTCCATGATAGCGTTTGGGGAGTGAAAACCGAAGACAGTAACGTAACCATACTGGGTTGCAATTTTGTCGCTCCATTGCACGGTGGTATGGTTCCAACGGTGATTATAAAGGGGTATGGTGGACATCTTGAAATGTTAGATTGTGCCATAGCAAATAACGTCAAGCTGATAGGAGGGCACGGCGTGGTGCTTGAGAAGATGGAAGCCGAGGTAAGGGATTGTAAGATTGTCCAAAATGCTCAAAATCTTAATGAAGAATCGGCGGCAATCTACCTCATCGATGGAAATTACAGTCTGGAAGGAGTTGAGATAGATTACTATTATTCCTTATCTTCCGAGTACGATTTAACCTCTCTTTACCCATACGCCATACATGCAAAAGATGCGGATATAAGCATAGAGAACAGCAGAATAAGTGGAGCGAGATATGGATTGTATGCCGAAGGAAGCCAGATAAAGATGGAGAGGACACAGATAGAAAACAACAATATCGGAATATGCGCAATATCTTCAACCATGGAAATAATCAGGTGTAATATAGTGGGCAACAAACTTGGAAGCATAAAACTCAAGGAGGATTGTGAAAATGTCAGCATACATTACTGCAACATATATGAAAATGGAGGTCTTGAAAAGGACTGTATCGCTCCTGTTGATGCCAAGCTAAATTACTGGGGCTCTCCAAATGGTCCCCACGTTAAAAGAAATGGCGAGATTCTTCATTCGTCTGATGGAGACAGAATATACATTCACGAGGGAACTCTGATATACGAGCCATGGCTAACTGAAGAGGTTACAAATGCGACAAATTTCACAAAACCGAATGTATCGATAGAATTGCCGCTTCTTACAATCTGGGGAAGCGTCCTCCCCAAGGTAGAGCCCGGCAGGAAAAGCGTGGAACGCTTAATCCTCGAAAACCTCGGAGAAAAGGATGCGGTTTTCCTTGTGGCGATTTTTAAACCATATTATGTTAGTATCGATGAGATTAAAGGAGGAGAGATTATAGCATCCTCACCCGATGTCGAGATGGTAAAAACTTATCTTGAAGCTGGACAGAGCGCCGGCATAACCATATACTTTACCGTTCCTCCAGACATGGCTTTTGGTGAAAATGCCAAACTCAAGTTTAATTCTTCTTATCTTCCATGTATCGCTGCGGAGTTTGCATCCCTCTCGTTGGATGAATGGAACGAGCTGAAGGCAAAGTACAAGGATGTCGATAAATTATTGAACAAAGCATGGAACATCTCTAAACAGGCTGAGAAAGATTTCTTCGAAAATTTCACCGAGCTCGATTATGAAAAGCAAGTTGAGATGTTGCTCAATTTATACGAAGTCAATCCGGTACTGTCTGATTACATCGCATGGAGCGTGATATACGATACCTTTAACGAAAAGATGTATGGAGAGAGCACAGGGTCTTCAAAGTCTTTTCTGGCATCCTTCTTAATGAGTGCGAAGGCATCGCCAGCCAATGAATTTCCAGTGGAAGGAGGAGCATGGGAGAAAACGAAGTGGTATGCAAAGGAATTTTTCAATAAGGAGTTTCTTCCAACGGCATGGGAAGGTTTAAAGGGACTTGGAGCAGGAGCTCTCAAGGCAGCAACTTTTGGAATCGTTGATATAAAAGCAAAAAATGAGTACATGCAGGCTGGAAAGGTTATAGGAGAGATTGCAGGAAATATAGAAATGGCTTTGATCACCAGCGCTGCCGCCGGCGCGGTGGCAAGGAAAGCTGGATTTGAATCATTGCATCTATTTTCAAGGATGAAGGGCACGCAGTACAGAACCCTGATAGGACTTGAAGCGAGATACAGCAATGGAGTTTATGGAAACATAATAAAGATCGCTGAAAATCCGAGATTTGGAGGATGGTATCTCGGTATAGGTCATCACACCGCAAAGACAATTGAGCTCGCGGCGGAGGGGAAAACAATTTACCCGGGATGGTTCCATTACTACTTTGCCACCGGTAAGATCGCAACATGGGCGCCAGCTGCCGGAGGATATGCCGAATACAATCTGTATTCCACGCTGTGGAAAACCTTAAAGTTTGGAGGAGCAGCCCTTTTGGCTGGAAGTCTCGTTGGAGGAGGAGCCAATCAGTTCAAGCTGGTCAGGAGCATCGATCCAAACTCGATCGATTCATCACCTTCAAAGTATGTGAGGAACATCACCGAACCAATAACCTTTACCATCCATTTTGAAAACCTGGCAAACGCTACCGCACCGGCACACGATATTAGGGTTGTCGTTCCATTAGATGATAATATAAATGCGAGCAGTATAAAGCTGGTTTCATCAAGTCATCCAGAAAAATTAAAGTATTTCAACGTTTCAGATGAAAAGGTGGAGATCGTTTTTAAGGATATAACCCTTCCACCCAACAAAAATCCGCCAGAGGGAGAGGGATGGATAAGCTTCAGAGCGAATCTGAAGGATGGCATCAAGGTGGGAGAGGAGATAAGGGAGAAGGCAGAGGTTTATTTCGATTATAATCCACCAGTTGAAACGAATGAGCTTATTCTGATATTCGATGATGTCCCGCCATCAACCGAGGCCAAAGCTCATCTAAAGAACGGAAAGATATATGTCGAGGTGCAGGGGAGCGATGAAGGAAGTGGCATTAACTACACCACCATAACCATTTTCGAGGAGGGGAGCAATAAATTCAGACAGATTACGATCCCGCTAAACGAGAGCATTTCATTTGATGCATCCGAAGGAAAAACGTATTATGTTTACTCCAGCGGAATAGATATGGCGGGAAACGTAGAATTCAAGGAAAGCGCAGATGTAATTATAACGTCGCCATCTTCTCCATTTCCATACATCCTCGTTGCAATAATCATAGTCCTCGTTCTCGCAATCTTCCTGTATATGAAAAGAAGGTCTGTCCGTTGAACGCTTAGACGCCAAATGCACCGATGCTATCATTATAAAAGGCAGAGGGCGGACGACCTTTTGCAGTTGGTTGTATAAAGGTGTTCTGGCCATTTGGTCCTCCACATCATCACTTTTTTATTCTATGCCCGCATTCTTGGATTTGGTGACCAACATGGACTGGTATAAAGAGGCGTTGTATGTAAGAGAGCAGACCATAAAGAATAATGAACTCTTTGCAAACTCCTTACCGATGATAGCCAGCGAGAACATTCTCTCGCCCCTGTGCAAGGAGATGCTCCTATCTGACTTTCATGGTAGATATGCAGAAGGAACCCCCGGAAACAGGTACTACGAGGGTTGTGAGTTCTTCGACAAGGTTGAGCTCAAAGCTATAGAGCTTGCGAAGAAGCTGTTCAGATGCGAGTATGCCGACGTGAGACCTACAGCGGGAACCACGGCAAACATGGCAGTACTCAAAGCTTTAATTAAACCAGGAGAAACGGCGACGGTTCTGGATACTGCGGATGGCGCTCACATCTCGTTTGGGAAGTGGGGCGCCGCAGGAGTGAGAGGAATAAATCTCGTGTTTTACCCATTCAGAGATGAGGAGATGAACATCGATGTGGATGGAGCGATAAAGGTGATAAGAGAAACGAAGCCAAAACTCGCTCTGTTTGGACAATCTGTTTTTCTCTTCCCAACCCCGCTTAAAGAGTTAGCAGAAGCTGCTCATGATGTTGGTGCATATGTTGTTTATGATGCTGCCCACGTTCTCGGCCTTATTGGAGCCGGTTATTTCCAAGACCCACTCAGAGAAGGAGCAGATGTGATGACCGGCTCAACCCATAAAACTTTGCCCGGCCCGCAGGGCGGCGTGGTACTCTCAAACCACAAAGGAGACACAGAAGAGGACAAGAAGTTTTTGAGGAGATTGAACTTCGGCGTGTTCCCTGGAGTTACCTCTTCTTATCATCTCCATCATGTTGCAGCAAAAGCTATCGCTTTTGCGGAGCATCTCGCATTTGGCAAGGAATATGCAAAACAGACTATAAAGAATGCACAGAAGCTCGGTCAGGCGCTCTATGAGAGAGGTCTCGATGTTTTTGGAGAGAAACTCGGCTTCACAAAATCCCATCAACTTCTGGTCAGGATAGGTGAGGGTAAGGGAAAGGAAGCTTCACAGCTTCTCTATCGGGCTGGAATCATAACCAACATGAACATGATACCCGGAGATAAAGATCCTCTGAATCCCTCCGGAATAAGATTGGGAACCCAAGAACTGACAAGAATAGGAATGAAAGAGAGTGAGATGGAGGTTGTGGCAGATTTCATGAAGAGGGTGCTGATAGACAAGGAAGACCCGAAGAAGATAAAGGAAGAAATAAAGGAATTCAGAAAAGATTACCAGAAGGTTCATTACTGCTTCCACGAGGGTTTCGATGGCTATGCGTATCACAAATTAGTATGATAGTCTCACTAACCGGTACGCCTGGCGTCGGGAAAAGTTCGGTAGCTGGAATTCTGGAGAAAAGGAATTACAGAGTGATCAATCTGGTTAAGCTTGCGATAGATAAGGGTTTTGTTCTTGGATATGACGACAAGAGAGAATCCCACATCGTTGATATGGACAAGATGAAAAAGTATCTGAGAGAGATGAAAATAGAGGGAGATGTCATTCTGGACAGTCATCTCTCACATTATGTTGATTTTTCTGATGTGGTGATCGTTCTCAGATGCAGACCGGATGTTCTTGAAAAGAGATTAGAGGAGAAGGGATGGAAGAGAGAGAAAATTAGGGAGAATGTGGAGGCAGAAGCTCTGGATGTAATACTATCGGAGGCTGTTGAAATTCATGGGATGAGGAAGGTTTTTGAGGTTGACACCACTGATAGGAGTGTAGAGGAGGTTGCTGAAATCGTGGAAGGTTTGATAAGAGGGAAGGTAGATAAAGAGAACTACAGACCCGGAAAGATAGACTGGTCTGAGTATCTGGTGATGAATGATGGTACTCGATGAGCTGAGGGAAGATGTTGACCCTTTGCTGACGGTAATCGCAAAGAAGTTTCTCTCACTTTCCCCGAATTTCGTGACATGGCTATCTCTGGTCTTTGCCGTTATTGCCGGAATTATCTTTTTCCTATCAACACCGGAGAATGAGAACAGTAATTACTTCCTGTGCATCGCTTCCCTGTTTGTGTTTCTCAACGGTCTCATGGATGCGATAGATGGCAAGATTGCGAAGATGAAGGGAAAAAGTTCACCGGAAGGGGATTTTCTTGACCATGCGATAGACAGATTTTCGGATGTTTTCATACTCGTGGGTCTGTCGCTGAGTAACTGGTGCGATGATAGGTTGGGTGTGCTCGCAATAGCAGGGGTTCTCCTGACAAGTTACATGGGGACGCAGGCGCAGGCGGTGGGATACAAGAGGATATATAAAGGATTATTGGGAAGGGCTGACAGGCTGGTACTGCTGATGATATTTCCCGTTATCCAGCACTTCTTTGTAAATTTCAGATTTCGGGACTTCAATCTCCTTGAGATGGTTCTTATTTACTTTGCTATTGTAGGATTCATCACCTCCATCCAGAGGTTCTATATAACGTTGAGATGGTTCAGAAAGAGAGGGGGTAGATAGTTTTTGACCGCCAAAAGAAAGGCTATCCTGATAGCGTTATCAGAAGATATAGACGAAATAAAAGCACTGGCCGAGACACTGGACTATGAGATCGTTAGAGTTTTTATTCAGAAAAGAGAGATTCCCGATGTAAATACGTTCGTGGGAAGGGGAAAGGTTGAGGAAATAAAGGAGTTTCTGGATAATGATGGAAATAATGTCGATCTTGTTATAGTGGATGGTGAATTGAAACCCTCGCAGTGGTTTAATCTTGAAAAGGAGTTTGGCGTGGAGGTCTACGACAGATTGCGCTTGATCCTGTCCATCTTTGAGAAGAGAGTGCAGAGCAAGGAGGCAAAACTCCAGGTGAAAC
>Ga0190304_1000983_pt1 | contig 13032 bp, 10 predicted proteins | sample 48700712_MG_FD_161670 | JGI IMG/M metagenome (GOLD analysis project Ga0190304, IMG submission 161670) | Hydrothermal vent sediment bacterial communities from Southern Trench, Guaymas Basin, Mexico - 4870-07-1--2_MG | ecosystem: Environmental > Aquatic > Marine > Hydrothermal vents > Sediment ... | reverse complement strand
GTGAGCGTGTAATCTAGACTTCCATTGTCATATTTACTACAGTAGAAGAAGGATCTAATTACATACCATGCATCATTTTGTATAACATCATCATCTGAGCAGTTAGTAAGCAGGTGTTGTCTTGACTCATCTCTAGTGAGATTATAAACTGCTTTCCATATGCCGAAACCATCTGCGAAGGCATGCTCTCCTCCTGCCATATGTCTAGAGGAGACGATATAACAACTAAAATGAGGAGTTGCACCATAACCTCCGACCACAAAGCCATTTGCGATGTAGTTTCTCCACCCACCTGCCGCTGCCCCACTACTTCTATTCACCCACAGAATATACGCATCACCATAATCCTCATCTTTAACAACATTCTCAACATTCTGAACTTGCTCATCTACAAATGTTATACCATTCCATATCTTAACACGCCACTTATCCCAATTACCTGCTTGGTAAATATCGTTAACACGGACCCAATTCCATATACCCCAATAGGAAGCATATATCCAGTGGTCTTTTCCTACAACAAGAGAATGCATACTTGTTGTTATTCTCAAATAATCGCTCCTACCAATACGATAATTTCCAAATAATTGGGCTGAATGTGAACCTCCACTTAGTGGAGGATATGTTTTGACTTTATAGACCACACCTCCTTCATAATTATCCAACTCACTGATAACTTTAGAGCTGCCGTCTGGCAAGGTTATCGATGTATTCCATGGAAAACCTATATCTATTGAGGATAAAAGTGATGGTCTCAAGGCAAATAGGCTGGAATCCGTAGTTCCGCTCGCATGCAACCTCATCTTAGCCTCTACGATGCTACATCTGTAAGTGGAATTCTTCTCTGGTGGATTTGGATCATCTGGTTCTTGTATTAGCATCGTAGCAGCGTGTCCTCCTTTTCCGCTCGTCGCTATAGATTGTCCTCCGTATAATCTGAGGAACGTTAAACCAGATTCGTTGTAGCATGTAGCATTAGCAGAGCCAATCCACCTGCTCCAATCTACATCTCCAGTGGGGCTTGAAGAGTGGGGTTCAAAGTCATCAAAAAAGGAGAATACAGCATTGCCATTGCCATTTGTTTTGGCATTTGGGTTTCCATAGTAAAGATAGATGGTTTTTGTTGAATTTTTCTCTACATTTACGCTGAACCAAATCCTCGACACTCCCCTATTATTCCATGATTCTATCCAAAAGGGAAGTATTTTATTCTCTACTGGATCATAGAATCTTAGATCAGAACCATCTGTATGTTCGTATAGAGTATCTGATGCTATGGATAGCAAAATCGGATAATTGTTTAAACTTTGTGACTCATATCCGGCCTGTGCATAGCTTGTTATATTCGTGTTATTTATAGTTATTGGGATTCTGTACTTCCAATCTTTGAGGGATGTAGGCCAATCCTTACCACCCCCAACTACGCTGAGGTTACTAACTCTAATATATCCTGGTTCAACTGGTGAATAATCATTGTAATTATTTCCTGTTCCCATCTCAGCAGAAGAAGGGGTGCCAAAATCTAGTTTGTAGATATACTCCGTTCTGTTGCAAACCACTTTTATCTTGCCACCGCCACTATAAACTTTTCCAGAAAATCCTATGTGAAGGTTTTTTGCGTTGTAGTTTGTGCATTTTGCACTGATCCTACCATCTGTGGAATTAACATATACATAGCTCTCTGTCAGCTCTACATAGTAATCTCTACCTCCTACTAGGGTTTGAGGTATATCTATTATCCTCTGGTAATCTGCATCTTGAAGGGAGCGTTTGACAGTAACCGCATCTATGATCGCATCCTCTATGCTATTGGCTATAGCTTGAGCTTGTAATCCGGCAATTTCATCTACCCTTCTGTCGACCAGATATCTAGTTATATACAAACCTGAGGCGAGTAGAGATAAGGCGATGACTATTACAAGAATAAAACCTATAACTTGTGATGCCGCGCTATTTTTTCTCATCATATCAGCCCCATATTAACGTTGCATAGAGAGTAAACAAGAGAAAATCTTTGGATATTTCTATACAATGTACCACTACCATATTCACCAAAGCCATGCTGGCTTTTGAAGTAATCTCTCCAGACCGTTGAACAGTCACCATATATCTGGATTTTAAAGTAATATACTTGCGTATTTGCCTCTGTACATTCATCATCATTAACTTGAATTAGAAACCTGTATATACCTGCTCCACTACCACCTTGAGAGCTGCGTACGTTTAGAATCCTCATCGATAAAGAGTTGGTTGTGTTGTATATGACGGGCCAGTCTCTTAGATAAGGACCTGCTGGACTGTATACTACTATCCCAAGATTTTCAGCTACAACCTTATATTCACCAACGCTTGATGGTAGATCATAAGTTATAGAACCAGTATCAAATAGCCAAATTCGACCAAAATTACGATTACCATTATCTCCATCATAAAGATTGATTTTCACCATGTTTTTGATATCTCGGGGAAAATTAAATTCAACATAACTATTCCCTACTCGTCGAGTAGGTGTTGATCTGATATAGGAATCGTTTAGCCACCTTACTTTCATCCAACAGTTATGAGGCAGTGGAGGAGGAGATGGGGCTTGTTCTAATTTAATTTTAAAAGAGTCGTCTCCATCATCCAAGCCAGAGACGTTGAAGTTATAATCTGAATCCAACGAATAAAATATGATGATCCTCTCTCCAATTGGATTAATGTTAATCGATCCCTTCTCTATAGCTACACTAGTGACTGTACTTGCATCTAAGCCTTGTTGAACAAGTAAGTAGAGTGCATCATCCAATGTTTTAAACTGATTGTACACGCTAGTAACCATGCTATTAACTTTCCTGCTCTCTATGTAAGGTATTCCCCATAGCAGCATTGAAGCTATGGTAGAGAGAGATATCGCTAAAACCAGAATAGTACCTATAACTGGAGAAACCGCCTTATTTCTCCTACTACACCTCATCCCTTATCCCGTTCCCTTACCTTCTATAATATTCATTTCTTATTTATAACTTTTCACTTATCCAGTGACACTGTCAACAATTTTTTCACCTCCAGAGGAGATTGTAGAGAGCTATGGTATGGGAATCTTTTCCAGAATGATTTCAACCTAGCTTTCAATGAACCTTACCACTGCTCTATCACATTTCTCTCTCCAAACTTTTGATGTTTATACTCTAACCCTAGTCTCTGTAAAGCCCATTTATACCAGGGTCCTTTATCTACAAGAATCAATGGTTTGTTTTCGCATTTCTCTAACACCTTTTTAAGAAAGTATATTGCATCAAACGAGGTTCTACTGGAGGATACATGAACCGCTAAGATAGATCTGTCATCAACATCTATTGCATTCCAGATATAAATCTGATTGTTTTCTATCTTAACCTTTGTTTCATCCACTGCAACTGCTCTTCTTGCCCTTCTTTTGACATCAAACAGCCCTTTACATTTTTTGTACCATTTTCTTACAGATTCATGAGAGAGGTTTTCAAGTAGATTCAATATTTTCTTGGTTTTTCTGTAGGATAAACCAGCTTGATAGATGAGTATAGCTAAAGCTTTTGTATCCACAGATTTTCTGTCCATAGAAAAATTCTTTTCTCTTTTAGCAATTCTACAAATTGCTTTACCATTTTATCCCCCAGGATTCCTAGGAGGGAAATAGTTTTTCAATTCAAAAAAGTTGACAGTGTCATATACTCCTCAACATCATAATTTCAATTCCATATTGAGTTGTTTTCCATCTGGAGTTTCTCCAACTACAACAAAACCCACCTTCTTATAAACTTTTTGTGCTGCAATGTTCTCTTTGTAGGTTTTTAGGATAACTTTTTTATAACCCAATCTTTTGGCTTTGCCAATAGTCCATTTTGTTAGAATAGTTCCATATCCTCTATTTCTAAATTGTTTGCAGATGTATATACCAAAACTTGGTATTTCATATCCAAATAACCTTAACATAGAATAACCAATTATTTTGTTATCCAGGAGCATGATAAAATAGTGATCACCTTTAGAGTTGCATATCTTTGTAACAGTCTTTTTATCGAAGGGGTGGGGGTGAAAGAAGCGTTTATCCTCATCCGTAACTTCCTGAAAGAGAGCATATAACAAATTTATATCATTTTGTTCAATTTCTCTGATTACTACATCTCTATTATTAGTTCTCATATGAAAACCCTATCATTGTAATAGTTCTCTTTTGCCTCAATAAATTCAAATCCCTTTAACATCTCCTGAATTCCATAATCCAAATCGTATTTAATCCTGAAACCAACCGATTTTATCTTTTGGAATGACACTTTGTAGTTTCGTTGATCTGGATCTGAATCAAATTCCGCAAATTTGAGATCATAATCTACATATTCCTTGATTTTCAATGCAACATCCTCTTTCCTCAGGCAGAGTTCTTCTGAACCAACGTTATATGTCTCTTGATTCATCTTGTCAAAATGTTCAATAGCAAAGATGAGACTTCTTGCTATGTCTTTAACATGTATAAATGTTCTCCAATAATCCTTTTCAAAAACAATTAGCTCTCTATTTTTCATAGCCTTATAGAGAAAATCATTTACTAGAAGATCTAGACGTAGGCGAGAGGATAAACCGAAAGCAGTAGAGAAACGATATATGATATAGTCCATATGCTTTCTGATCATCTTCTCTGCCTTTGCCTTTGTAACTCCATACTCTGTTAGAGGGCGAACAGGCGTATTCTCACAACATATACCTTTGACTTTTCCATATACACTACATGTTGATGCAAAAATAATTGGAACACTGCATACCTCCACTAGTTTTTTAGTTCCTTTGTAGTTAACATCATATGCCAAATCAGGTCTAGTTTTACAGGCAGGATACCCTACAATTGCAGCTAGATGAACAACCATATCTACATTTTTTAGGGAACTAATTATATCATCTCTTTTTCTTATATCTCCCTTAATAAACTCAAAACTTGGATTTCCTAGGTGTGGCAAAATACCATGATATCCATAAGTCAGATTGTCCAAAACTCTAACATCATATTTTTTCAGCAGTTCTGGTATAAGAACACTACCGATATATCCGGCTCCGCCAGTAACGAGAATCTGCATATAATCACCCTCCAAATTTGTTAATAATTTTTATGATGTAATCTTGTTCTTCCCTTGTTAGTTTCGTATGCAAAGGCAATGCAATTATCCTTCTTGATATTTGTTTAGCCATGGGAAAAGTTTCTTTGCTGAATTTTCTAAATATGGGTTGCTCATTTATAGGCGTAGGGTAAGTAATTCTCGTTTCTATTCCATTCTTGTTAAGGTATCTATTAAGTTTATCCCTATTCTCAACAAGTATAGGAAATAGAAAATTTGAGTTTACTGTTCCTGGTAGTTCTCTTGGATAGTCAACATTTTTGAGATGTTCCTTATAGTATACAACTCTCTGTCTTCGTTGTTTTAATGTCTCTTCAAACCTATCAAGTTGTGAATTACCTAGCGCGGCAAGAATATCTGTCATTCTATAATTGTTGCCAAGATAAGTATGGTAGTATTTGGATGTCTCTCCTTGATTTCTTATCGCTCTTGCTTTCTCGTATATTTCTTTGCTGTTTGTAAAAACCATCCCTCCCTCAATCGTTGTCAATATCTTTGCTGCATGAAAGCTTGTAGTATTCACAATCCCATGAGTACAACACTTAACACTGTGATATTCTGCACCCAGAGAATGTGCACCATCTACAATCAGATGGATATTGTACCTCCTAGAAATTCTTTGCAGTTCTCTATAGTTGGATGCATTTCCTCCAAAATCAATATTGATGATGGCTTTGGTTCTTTCAGTTATTTTTTCTTCTATAAGTTCGGGATTAATGTTTAATGTGTCATCAACATCAACAAAGACAGGGATTGCATTATTATATAACACAGCATTTCCTGTCGCAATATAGGTTAAAGCAGGTATAATCACTTCGTCTCCATTACTAATTCCTATACATTTTAAAGATACATCTAATGCAGATGTTCCATTGTTTGTGGCGATAGCATGTTTTATAGAGAGATACGATGTCATTTTTTTCTCGAAAGTTTTAACTTCTTTTCCCATTGAAAACCAGTTTGATTTTAGCACTCTGTATACTGCTTGTAAATCCTTCTTTGTTACATTTGGGACGGCCCAAGAAATTTGCATTGTTACTCCCACTAATGTAATTTCTATTCTTTTATTGACTATTTTATTAAAAAATTTATTGTAATAAAGTTTTAATGAATACTATCTATAAAAGAGGGAAATCTCTTATTTACCCTTAAATAGATACTTACATTGGAATGAATGAAAATGCCATAGATGTTTATTCAGAGGATAATAAAAAAGAATATGAGGAGTTCCTGTTTAAAATACCAGAATCAAACATATATTATACATTAGAATGGAAGAATATTCTGGAGGAATACTATGGCTTTCATCCTTTTTATCTTATTGCCCGTGATAAAACGGGTGAGATTCGTGCTATTCTTCCATTGTTCTACCTGAAAAATTTACTTGGAGCAAGATTAGACTCTCTTCCTCTTTCTATATATGGAGGAATTCTAGGTGATTCGTGTTATGTAAAAGCATTACTCAAAAAGGCATTTGAAATCAAAAAAAAGATGAGATGTAGCTGTCTTACTATACGTCAGCTTCCTTCCAAACATGAGATGACATTGATAAAGATGGGGATGGGAAAACAGGAGAAAAAGTGGCGTCAATTTATAGAAATTAAACCCCCTGATATACTATGGAAAAAAATAAAGAAATCAAATAGATATATGATTAGAAAAGCAGAAAATTTTGGCGTAGAAATAAAGTTATTAAAGAAGAAAGAAGAAATAAAGAAATTCTACGATCTAGAACTTCTTACTGGGAAACGTAAGGGTTTTCCTATTCATTCATTGGATTTTTTTGAGAAAATGTGGGATAAAATGTTCTTCAAAGGTCTTTTGAGAATTTTTATGGTATTTCATAATGAAAAGCCTATTGCCTCTGCTCTATTACTTCCCTTTAATAAGGTAGCAGTTTGTAGATCTATCAATTCAGAAGAAGTATCCAAAATACCTGGTATGAATAATTTTCTTGTGTGGAAGATGATAGAGTGGTGTTATAAAAAAGGTTATTCAATTTTTGATTTCGGGGCTACAGATAAAAATAATAAAGGATTATTCTTTTTTAAATCGACTTTTCATACAGTAAATCTCCCTTTTTCTTATTATTATATGCCCAAAAGTACCATTACGTTGGACAGTTCGCCTGTATACGTCGTTGGGAAGAAAATTTTAAAAACGATGCCTATAGGAATTTTCAGGTATGCCATACCTTATATCGAGAAATGGTTTTGCTGAGTTTGATTTTTTATAGAAAATTGTTTTTCCAATTGTAACAATATCTACAAGTGGGTATTTTTCTGTATTCTCCATTGTAAAACATTTCTCTTATCTTTTGGTACTTAGGACCATTCCATATTTCTTTAATTGAAGATGTATTAACGTTGCCTAAGATTAATTTTTTTGAATAATCGTTGCAACAGAGAATTACATCGCCATTACTCAATATATTAAACGTTGAGAGTACTGCAGGGCAACACTTTATTATTTTTTTGTAAACCTTGACCCCCCATCTTCGAAAAAAAGGAATATTGGAAAGCGGTATAGACATTTCATCAAAGTCTTTCAAGTCGCCAGATCTGTTACTAATGTAATTTACCACTACTGGAACATGTTGCTTTTTCCAAAATCTTATGAATTGTTTAAATTCTTTGATATTATCTTTTTGAACTGTGAATTCAACTGCAAGAGTCTTACTATATTTTGAATTTTTAATTTTGTTAACATTTGCCACAATGTGATTAAAATTTAAACCTTTTCTGATTTTGTTAAATGTTTTTTGAGTAAATGCATCTAAACTGACTATTAACACATTGTTCCCAGATGATATCAACTCCTTTATTTTTTTATCCGTGAATAAACTCCCATTTGTAAACAGTCCTGTTGATATTGTTTCCTCACTCAATCTTTTAATCAACTTTATTTTTTTGAATATATCATTATCCATAAGAGGTTCATTTTGTAGGTAAAGGAAAATAAAGGTTGATTTTGATTCTTTGACAATTTCTTTAATTATTTTTTCAAATAATTCATCTGACATTCGTTTTGTTTCTTTAGGAGGATTAGTTGCATATGGACACATTTTACAAGAAGCATTACATGCATTGATTGTCTGTATCTGTATTATGGAAGGAAATGGATGGGGTTTTTTCTTAATCGGATATTCCAATTCTCTCTTAAAAAATAAAATCCATCGGAACCTAGCAGAGATGATATAATTATTTATTTTTTCATTGAATACAATATATAAATTCTCTGATAGATATCTAGATACAGACATAAACGTCTTCAGTAATCTTTTGTTTAGCATAAATATCTTTTTCATTAAAGAATTTTTTTAGACATTTCTCAAAGTCTGGTCTCTTAAAACTTCTGTGTTAAGTTATTAATACTTCTTTTGTTATTTTTATATGTATGAACATTCTCTTTGTTTATCCATCCTCTCCTCAATCCAGATCGACTATTTTCAATTTTGCTAAGATAATGAAGAAAGTGCCTTTCACTTTTGCTCAATTAATTGCTCTAACTCCAAATCATCATCAAATCCATATAGTAGATGAGAGATATGGTGATAAAATCGATTTTACGAAGAAGTATGACTTGGTTGCTATTACCAGTTTGACTATGCATGCTCCACGTGCGTATCAAGTGGCAGACGTTTTTAGAAAATTAGGATCATCTACTGTTCTTGGTGGATACCATCCATCTGCTATGCCTGAAGAGGCAAAACAGCATGCTGATAGCGTTGTGATTGGTGAAGCTGAGCTTACATGGCCACAGCTTTTAAAGGATTTTGAGAACGGTAAACTCAAACCCTTTTACAGACAGAATAGACCTGTGGATCCCAAGTTGATTCCTGCACCATATAGAGGAAAAGTACAGGATTATCTACCAGTACAAGATGTTCAAGCTACACGAGGTTGTCCCTATCGGTGTGAATTTTGCGCCATTCAGAATGTTGAAGGCCATTACTACCGTAAAAGACCTATTGAGCATGTTATCGAGGAGATTAAATCATTGAAAAGCAAGTTTTTTGCTTTTTGTGACCCCTCTCTAACCATAGATGTTGAATATACTAAGTCACTTTTTAGACAGATGAAAGGGTTAGGGAAACGGTTTGGATGTCATGGTAACATCAACATATTGTATGAGAATGAAGAACTTATCAAACTGTCAAAAGAAGCAGGATGTCATGTTTGGTATATAGGTTTTGAATCTATTTCACAAAAAAGTTTAGATAGCGTTAAGAAGGCTAATAAGGTTAAAAACTATGCAGAGACGATAAAAAAGATTAGAAAACATGGTATAATGATTAAGGGGCTATTCATGTTTGGTTTTGATTACGATACCTTGGATAGTTTTCGTGAAACTTTTAAGGCGATAAAACAGTGGAAACTTGATATAGCATATTTCTCTGTTTTAACACCCTTCCCAGGAACTCCTCTCTTCAAAAGGTTAGATGAAGAAGGGAGGATAATTACTAAGGATTGGTCACAATATACTTTTAATAATGTGGTTTTTCAGCCGAAGAATATGTCTCGTGAAGAGCTATTCAACAAAACATGTGAAGTTGCTAAAGCATATTACTCTTTCTTCAACATTTCGCGAAGAATCGCTGATAACGAAAAACTTGATTTTTCTAGGTTTAAAACAAAATTATGGCTTAATTTAATTGATAGAGTCTCTATCAAGGATGAGTTTAGATTTTAATAGACATCTTCATAATGGTTAAAAACTATTAGAGACATATAACTAAAACAGATGAAGATATTATTAATCAACGCATTAAAGCCCTATTCTAGGAATAGTTGGTTATTAAAAACGCTGAGCAAGCTATTTCTTCCCGCCGATCTCACTCTTCAGTATATAGCTTCGATGACCCCAAAAGAACATGATGTTAGAATTTTGGATGAATCGATTTCTCAAGTGAAAGAAACAGATTTTAGCGATAACTATGATATAATTGGTATCTCTTGTAATCGTACCCCAGCAGCTCTACACACATATAGAATTGCAGATGAGTTTCGGAGGAGAGGAAAAACTGTTGTTCTTGGTGGATACCATCCATCTGCTATGCCTGAAGAGGCAAAACAACATGCCGACAGCGTTGTTATAGGTGAAGCTGAGCTTACATGGCCACAGCTTTTAAAGGATTTTGAAAACGGTAAACTCAAACCCTTTTACAGACAGAATAGACCTGTGGATCCTAACAACATACCTCCAGCCGATCATACCGTAGGGAACATTTCTTCATTTGCTGCCTCTGTCCAATCTACAAGAGGTTGCCCTATTGGTTGTGAATTTTGCTCTATTGCCAGTCAGAGATTTGGCTATCTTTACCGTAAACGGCCTATCAGACAGGTTATTGAAGAGATTGCCTCAATTCCACAGAAGTTTATTATTTTCAATGATTCTTCTTTATCAATAGACTTAGAATATATCAAGTCTCTTTTTCGAGAAATGACAGAATTGAACAAAAAGTTTAGGTGTTGGATGAATATCAATATTCCCTTAAGCAATGATGAATTTTTGAAATTGGCAAGTGAGGCAGGATGTGTAGCTATCGAATTCGGATTAGAGAGTATTTCACAATATACCATAAATACCATTAGCAAAAGAACAAATAAAGTCAAGCTTTATAGAGATGTTATAAGAAAAGTTCATGACTATGGTATCGCAGTAGGTGGAACATTTGTTTTTGGTTTTGATACAGATACACATAATGTTTTTGATGAGACTTTACGGGTTCTCCCTTCATTGGACTTGGACTTTCCACGATTTAGTATTTTGACACCTTTCCCAGGAACTCCTCTCTTCAAAAGGTTGGACGAAGAAGGGAGAATAATTACTAAGGATTGGTCACAGTATGATATGACTCATGTTGTTTTTCAACCTAAACAGATGACAGTTGAGGAGCTGCAGTCAGGCTGGGAAAAAGTTTGTAATGAAATTTACGTATCAATCACCTTAATAAAACGCATATTTGCAGCAAACAATTTAAGCATGATTTCGTGGCTTTGGAGAGGAATGGCAAATACTATTGAATTTTTAAAATAGGTTATGATATACTAATAAGGTAAAAGCTATCTAGCTAGGGTGAGACGCTATGAGAGTCCTATTGATTCTAGCTCACACGAATACAAAGGTGACCTCACTTCATGAGCTGATTTATAACTACCTCCATCCATCGTTTACATTAGAACAGTTAGCTGCAATTACACCAAAGCAGCATCAGGTTGAGCTTGTTGATATGAGATATCAGAAAGTTGATTTTGAGTGGAATGGAAATATTATTGGAATATCTTGCCGCACTGTAAGTGCAAATACAGCATATAGAGTTGCAGATGAGTTTCGGAGGAGAGGAAAAACTGTTGTTCTTGGTGGATACCATCCATCTGCTATGCCTGAAGAGGCAAAACAGCATGCTGATAGCGTTGTGATTGGTGAAGCGGAGCTTACATGGCCACAGCTTTTAAAGGATTTTGAAAACGGTAAACTCAAACCCTTTTACAGACAGAATAGACCTGTGGATCCCGAGTTGATTCCCTCTCCAAAGAGAATGTCAAAGAAATTTCCTTTTTTTTCTGTAGCTTCAATCCAAGCAACAAGAGGTTGTCCATTTAAATGTTCATTTTGTCCGATTCATAAAGTTCAGGGATATAAATACAGAACGAGACCTATAGATAAGGTTATAGATGAAATACAATCCATTCCCTCTAGAAGATTATTCTTTGTAGATAACTCTTTGACAATCGACCTAGAATATACCAAAATGCTTTTCAAGAAAATGAAAGGATTAGATAAAAGATTTAATTGTTACGCCAATATTAATGTGTTAGGAAAAGATGATGAGCTTCTCCGTTTAGCAAGCGATGCCGGGTGTGAATTATGGATTGTTGGCTTTGAAACAATAAATCAAAAAACTATAGACAGTATAGGAAAAACAACAAATGTAGTTAAAGAGTACGCTAAAGCTGTGAAAAAGATACATGATTATGGTATGATGATCCAGGGACTTTTTGTATTTGGTTTCGATTATGATACGCCAGATATATTTGATAGAACTCTCGAAGCTATATACAAGTGGGAACTAGATAAGGCTGGATTTGCAATACTTACTCCATTTCCAGGAACCTCATTATTTAGAAAATTTGAGAAGGAGGGACGAATCATTACTAGAGATTGGTCGAAATATAATCTAAAAAACGTTGTATTTAAACCGAAAAACATGTCTGAACAGATGCTCTTTGATGGCACAAACAGGTTATTAAATAAATTTTATTCTTTTCCGAATATGCTAAGAAGGATTTTTAGAGATGAAAGGCTAGATTTACAACGCCTTATAAACAGATCTTTGCAAGAGATTTCTTCCAAACAGTTGTATAAAATTCTCGGTTGGTAATTTAAATTACGTTTCTAATTTTTTACATCTGATTAAAATAATAAAATTAGAATAGTGCAGAGGATGAGATTTGAACTCGCGCACCCTACGGGGACTACCCCCTCAAGCTAGCGCCGTTGGCTAGGCTTGGCTACCCTGCAAAGATAAAAAATTATTTTGCCTATTAAAACTTTAACTATAAAGTTTAAGGACACTGTCAACAATTTTTTCACCTCCAGAGGAGATTGTAGAGAGCTATGGTATGGGAATCTTTTCCAGAATGATTTCAACCTAGCTTTCAACAAACCATACCACTGGTCTATAGCATTCCTCTCTCCAAACTTTTGATGCTTGTATTCTAGACCGAGTCTCTCAAGAGCAAATCTATACCATGGACCTCTATCTACTAAAACCAATGGTTTGTTTTCGCATTTCTCTAACACCTTTTTAAGAAAGTATATTGCATCAAACGAGGTTCTACTGGAGGATACATGAACCGCTAAGATAGATCTGTCATCAACATCTATTGCATTCCAGATA
>Ga0190304_1000982_pt1 | contig 13034 bp, 18 predicted proteins | sample 48700712_MG_FD_161670 | JGI IMG/M metagenome (GOLD analysis project Ga0190304, IMG submission 161670) | Hydrothermal vent sediment bacterial communities from Southern Trench, Guaymas Basin, Mexico - 4870-07-1--2_MG | ecosystem: Environmental > Aquatic > Marine > Hydrothermal vents > Sediment ... | reverse complement strand
ATGGGCGATGCGGCTGGTTTCCTTTGGGTCTAGGGCTTTAACTCTGGGTCCGTATGTGACGTTTTCCCACGCGTTCATGTGGGGGAATAGCGCAAAAGTTTGGAAAACGAATCCTATATCCCGTTCTTCGGGTGGAACGTCGTTTACAAGGCGGTTGCCTATGTAGATTTCCCCCTCATCCGGTTTTATCAGCCCGGCTATAAGCCTCAGAAGCGTTGTTTTTCCGCAGCCGCTGGGTCCTAGGAGACAGAAATATTCCTTATCGCCTATTTTTAGGCTAACGTTGTTCACGGCGATTATTTTTCCAAACCTTTTTGTTACGTTTACTAAGCGGATTTCCGGCATCTAATATCTTCCTCCACCTTTCACTATAAACCTTAACACAAGCAAAATTAGGAACGACATGAGTATGAGAAAGCCGCATCCTAAGCCTATCTCAGCGGCGGAAACAGACGCGGCGGCTGGATTTTTTATGAATGGAATAACCCAGTCTTTGGCTAGAAGCACGGGCGCCGTTTTTAAGGGCGAACCGGGCTGAATAACCGCCAGTGTGGCGCCCGTCTCGTCTACGCTTCGGGTGAAAACCATTATGGCGCCCGCGAAAAGCGAATACTTGGTTAAGGGAAAAATTATTGTTTTGAAAACTGTGTATGGCTTGGCGCCTAATATTCTGGCGGCGTCTTCCAAGTCGATACTTATTCTTTCTATCGCCGCACTCATAGCCCTTACGAAGTACGGGTATGTTATGGATAAATGAGCGAATATTAGAAGCCACAGTTCGGGGATAAACGCGAAGTTTTCCCTCCAGAAAATGCTCAGCGAAGCGCCTAGGGCGACGGATGGAACTATCAACGGGATGGTTACGGCTATGTCTAGAATGGTTGAAACGGCCTTTCCGAAACGTTTTCGGGCTATGAGCACGGCCATAGGAAGCCCGACGGTTATGTTTATAATGGTGACTACGGCGCCGATGAAATAGGATAAAAGCATGCTTTGCCAAAAGCTTTGCCAGATTCCCGTTCCAGTTAAAGCCTCGTTTAAGGTTCCGTTGGTCAAAGCTTCGAAGGCGGGAAGCGCCACATAAAGCGAAGGAACCAGAACTATCAGAAAGAAAACGATAAGTGTCGCAATGTTTCGGATATTGACGACTCCGGCGCCGCTGAGCTTTCGCTCCATAGAGGGCCAAACCCGTTTGATTGGAAGCCGAAGCCGTGGTCCCAGCAGCCGGATAGCCGCGAATATGGCGCATGAAACTACGATGAGTATAAAGCTCGCTAAGACCATGGAGCCCTCATAAGTGGTTTGGCTGACCACGCCTTCAGCCCAGCCGTTCTTCATGTTTTGAATGAAAACCGGCCCGTTTTCAAATGCTCCTGCAACCATCATTGTCGCCCCCGTCTCGGAAATAGACCGTGCAAACGCTAAGGTGAAAGCCGAAACCAGCGAAGGTTTGAGTATGGGAAGGGTTACGGTTCTGTCAGCTGTTAAGGGCGCGGCTCCTAAAGACCGAGCGGCTTCCTCGTATTCCATCTTGTAGTCCATCAAGGCGCCAACCATGACCCGTACTACTACGGGGAAAGAAAAAACGAAGTGCAGCAGCATTACTAGAAGCCAGCCTGGAGACACGATGGAGCCGCCGAAGAGGCTTGAAATGCCTTCAGACCTGCTCCAGAAAAGCAGAAGCGAATAGCCCAAGGTAACCGTGGGCACGATGAAGGGAATGTCAGCAAACGTGTCCAGCACGCTTAGCCATCGAGATTTCCCTCGAGCCACATACCACGCCATAGGCAAACCAGCCACCAAATCTATGAAAGCGACAAAAAGCGCTATGGCGAAGGAAAAGGCAACGGCGTTTAACGCTCTGGAACTAAGCTCTGGCTGGGATAAAACATAGTTTATGCTATCCCATTTGACTATGATGCCGAGAATCGGTGGGATAAGAATTAAGACGAAAAAGAAAACCGTGGAAAGCGTGTACACCGTATATTTTACCGGCTTCTTCGATGAAAGAGCATCCAGTATTCTGTGAACTCTTGTTTGGCTCACGTTTTCTCCGCCTTAGCGTCTCCTTCTCCTCGAAACTGCGGTCTCTTCAGTTTCTTTAGGCTTCTACTCATAAAGTTTACTATAGAAAGCATCAACGAAAACATGCTGAGTTTGAAGTGTCAGTTCGCCCGTCGATCGAGTCTCTATCACAGCCTTCCGGCTCCAATGACTCTCCAGCTCATCATCCGAAAAAATACATGCAGCCGCTGCTTAAGGCTTTTGCGATGCAACGAACTCTATTCTTTCAACGCCCTTACCCTTAGATGCTCTGGACAAGAGCTTTATGGCTCCGATTTCGCCCGTGCGTTTAACGGGGTTCCGCCGCAGGCGCATGCATGCCAGCCTTCGATTTCCACAACTCTAACATGCTTAACGTGGGATGGGAGAATCCGTAGAGACTCGTGGAACTTCTCCAAGTATTTTTCAGCCTCAGCGCGTTCCATGATTTTTACGGTTACCTCGCGGTTTTCACCTACTATCTTGTTGGCTATTTCTTCGATTTTAGGAAAGAGGGGACGCGTCGAGCTTGGATAGGCGAAGTCTATGCGGACTTTTTTGGCTTCTAAGCCTGAGCCTACTATTTCTACGGGTTCGCCGACTGCTTGTCTAACGGCTTCAGCCATCAGATGCGCAGCTGTGTGGTTTCGCATTAGTGTATACCGGTAATCCCAGTCAATTCTTCCCTTAACGGGCTGGTTAACCTTTATCCTTGGAGCTGCTTGTTCCGCGAACATGTGGATTACCCTTCCCCCGGGAAGCATCTTCGCTTTTCTTATCTTCACTTCGCCTTCTGCAGTCCAAAGTGTTCCACGGTCAGGCGGCTGTCCGCCTCCACCCGGATAGAACGCTGTTTGGTTTAGCACTACGCCTCTACCTTCTTCAAGCTCGAGAAGCTCTAGGGTCTCAGCTTCAAATTCCTTTAAGTAAGCATCTTCGTAGTAGAGTAGACGTGTAGAATTCATTTTCGAGTTTCCTCATACACGGATGTTTGGCTTATCCGTGTTTAGGAAGCACTTGTCTATTAACGTTATCACTGTTTGGCATACTTCTTCTATTGTTAGGTTTTCCGTGTCTATTATGGCGTGGAAAGGCGTGAAGTCTTCGCCTAGCTTGAAGCCGTAGAGCGCCGCGTATATCCGTTTTGTCCGTTCCTCCTTTTTTCTCAGGGCTTCCAGCGCTTCTTTCAAGGTGATTCCATCCCTCTCAGCTACTCGTTTGGCTCGTGTTTCAAGCGAGGCTTCAAGCCAGATTTTGAACCCTTCATTTTTTAGAAGCCACGGCATGGTCCAGCTGTCGAGGACAACGTTTCCTTTTTCGGCGATTTCCAAGAGTTTCAGGTCTACTTTTCGGTCGTAGCTTGTGTCTCCGGCTCTCTGCTCTAGAAATTTTAGTCCTTCGCTGGTTTCCCACCAACCTCTGTCTTTTGAAGCGTAGCCTTCTTCTATGGCCATGGCTTTCAACACGTCGCCGCCGGAATAATACTTCAAACCGTAATGCTCAGCTACACGTTTTCCAACCGTGCTTTTTCCGGAGCCAGCCATCCCACATATGCAGATTACCAGTTGCCTGCGTGGTTTTCTGCTCAAAGTTTTCAGCGTCCTTACCCCGGGTTTAACCGGCTCTTACGGCTTGTTTTAGGGCTGTTTTGAGGCATTGGGGGCAGAGTTGTCCGCCGAACATTCGGCTGATTCGTCTTCTGGTTCGGTTAAGCTTACGGATTTCTGAAGCAACCTCTCTGGGAAGCCCGCTTAGGACGGTTCCGCATTGGCGGCACCTCGGCGGTTTAACCTTTTCTCTCTTGTAATGCACAGCCAAACGGTCGCCTGGAACCTTTATTTTCACGCGTTTTCTGCTTCGGGTTCGATAGTAGGGTCGAGGCATTAATTTTCAGCCTCCGCGGTTATTCCTAGGAGACGGGAAAAAACGGTTCCGAAGAGAGTTGAACAAAGGAAATACCACCACACTATTGAAGGAAACTTCATGAAGCCCAAGTCAATAATCTGGTTTACATCAGACACTCCGGGGAAATAAGCCACGGGATAAGTTCCGTAGAAACCTAAGAGAACCTGCCATAAGAGAAAGAACGGGACAGAAAAAAGAATGAAAAGCTTCATCGACTGCCACATCATTTTCGACTGAAGCTGAAGAATATACTTCTGCCGCTTCATCACTTTTTCCAAGAGCTTCTTGTCACCCGTCTTTTGGGCTTTTCGGAACTCGGCGTTCCATTCAGCGATTTCCTTCCTCCACTCCCGTGTTTTTTCAGGATTGGTTAACAGCCGGTTAGCGAGGGATGTTAGGAACGTTAAGACCATAGATAGGGCTAGTATAAAGAACGTTGCAGCCGGAATCGATAATAGGAATTCTGGAAGCATCGCTATAGCTCCATTACCTCTAACAGCTTCAACGCTGCTTCCTTCTGTTTACCTTGCTCATTAATAACTATTTTCACCGGAGCACCCGTCTGCACAGCGCACGCACAGGCCATTAAGCGGGAAAAGAGAAGCTCCTCTTCCACGTCTTTTTTCAAAACTATGTCTCGAAGCCTCGACTTGTCTTTCACCCGTCTGGACAGAATCTCCTCAGCTGGAGCCTCTACAAGAACGAAAAGGTCTGGTTTAAACGCGTCTAACACGTGTCGAGGAAGCCCGGGGAGAAAACCTCGACCCGTTTTCACGCACATATGCGTATCCACGATGACGTCGTTTCCGGCTTCCGCTATACGTCGGGAAATCGTTTCAGCAGCCTCTTTCTGAAGCTGTATTTGCATCTGCAAGTCTGACTTTCGCATAGAATCCCTATGAACGTGCTTTCCCTTCTTTTCTAAAAGCTCAACCATGACCGTTCCGAAGTTTATCACAGATAGGCTCTTCCCCTTATCTTTTTCAGCTATTTCCTTAGCTAAGTTACACACCGTGGTTTTTCCACTTCCAGGAATTCCGGTAACGACTACTACTTGCCTCAAAGGAGGGTCAGCCTCCAAAGACTTTTCGAAAGGCGGGATACAGCTCAGCTACCCTCTCCCGCATGAGAAGCTCGTAATACTGGTATAGGATGCCTATCGACAGAAGGATACCCATCCCGGTTCCGAAGACCCCTACAAAATCGGCAACCGCAGCTATCAAGCCTACTATTATTCCGCCTAAAACAGCTACCACTGGAATATAGCGCTTAAGTATCGCTTCGATAGGTTTGCTTGAACGCCTATACCCTGGAATCAGCATCCCTGAGTCAACAAGCTGTTTCGCAACCGTTGACGGGCTTAGGTTGCCTACTTCAAGCCATGTGTAGGAGAAAATCATGCAGAAAACAACCATGATGGAGGCGTATCCGAGGGCTCGTAGAGGGTCAGCTGCTACCTGTGTGATTCCGCGTGGAGCCGTAACATAGTAAACCAGCCCGCCTATGGGCTGTCCGGTTTCAGGGTCAAACCTTCCAAGCAGGTCTACCCAGAAGCTTCGTCCGGCTATGTTCCGAAATATCTGGGAGAAAAGGTATACATTGGCGAATAGGGCTGAGGCGAATATTACTGGAAGGTTTGAAACGTAGAGAAGCTTTATGGGGTATTTACTTCGGAATCCGCGGTGTCCAGCGTAGGCGAGGGGGAGTTCCACGCGGACTCCTTCCATATAGATGACGATGAGAAATATTGCTATAGTTGCGATGAAGCCCGGAATCGTGGGATAGGGCAAAGCTTCACCGGTTTCAGGGTTCATCCGCACAACCATGCTCATCAGCGACTCGCCCCGTCCTAGAGTTTGAGCTAGAGCTATGAAAAACCCGTAGCTTTTCAAGTCGCCAACTGGAGGGGTCAAGCCGAAAGCGTCCCATAAAATGTTTTGAGCGACTCCAGCCATGATGAAGAGGCTTATTCCGCTTCCTATACCCCAGCCCTTCTGAATCATCTCGTCTAGCATCATGACGATTAGTCCAGCGGCTAGGAGCTGGAGGAACACGATGAGCGCTGTGTTGAATGTTAGGGCGCCGTAGACGCCGCCGATTATGTAGGCTGAAGCTTGGAAACCAACGAATATGAAGGAGAAAACCTTGCTTGCAGAGGTGAACAAGGCTCTGTCTTCGGGGTTTGACATGTCGCATTCTATCATGCCGGAGCCGACTAGAAGCTGAAGGATTAAGCCAGCGGTAACAATAGGTCCGATGCCCAGTTCCATGAGGGAGCCGCGGTTGGAGGCGAAAATCACCCTTAAGGCTGTAAGTTCCATCCCGCCGCCGAGTCCGACGCCGTAGAGGGGCACTTGGGACATAACGAGATAAAGTATTAGCGCCATGAGCGTCCAGAAGATTTTCTCGTTAAAGCTCACTTTCCGCTTCGGCGGGCTTACTTCTGGCATAAACCTTGAAAGAGGTTTGAAAAGGCTTAGGAACCTTCCAGCCATACGCCTCCTTTCCTTTCCATGCTTTCTATTTGTTCAGTCTTCTATGTTTCTCTTAAAATTTGCCCACCGACACTTTGAAGCTTCTCGTCGGCGGTTTTCGAGTAAGATGAAATTCGAACAACCAGCGGCTTGGTTATTTCCCCTTCGCCTAAAAGTTTGGTATAGCCGAGTTTTTCAAGGTCTATGAATGGTTTCCCATTTTTTTCGATTAGCATCCCGGCGCTGGCAAGCTTCTCGGCTACTTCCTCAAGTTCGCCTACGTTTATGACGTTTTCCTTTCTTCGAAGGCTCCTAGGCGAAGTGAAGCCCCTCTTTCCGAAATAGTTAGGCTCGTATTTTATCACGTATGTCCAGCCGTGTTTGTGTCTCCCCGGTTTACGCATCCCTTTAGACGAGGTTTTACGGTGCTGTCCTACTCGTCCATACCCGACTGTTCGGGAACCCCGTTTTTTCCTAGTTTTCCTGAGTTTGTGAGGCAAAGGTTTCAGCCCTCATTCACTATTACTTTCTTTTCTACGAGTTTTCTAAACCTTAGTTCGAGAACCCCGTTTTTATAGGAGTTATATATAGGTTTGGTTTCAACCTCCGCTGGAAGCTTCAAGTTTTTGTAGTATCGCTTATCCATCGTGCTGGCGGAGATGATGAGGCGGCTGCCCTTCACGTGCACGTTTATTTCTTCCCTTTTGAAACCGGGAAGCTGAGCCACAACGGTTATGATTTCCCCGTTCTCCAAAACGTCCACTAAGGGCTCGGGCTCCTTGGCAAACGGAGACCTACGGTAGGGTCTCCTTGATTTTATTATCCGTATGTAGGGGTAACGCATGTTTGTTCGCCGAATGTTTCCCTTGAACATATAAGGTCGTCCCCGCTTTCCAGTTTTCTCCGCCTTTTCTATATCGTCGAAGGCGTCGAACCAAGGATTCCGCTTCTTCTTTTTCCTTTTATTTTTGCGTCCTTCTCCAGCCAATTTACCTTCTCCTTTAGAGTATGAAAGCAGAGGAACTAACTATAAAACGTATCGGCTTCGAGGAGAATGCAGATTTAAATCATTCTTTGAACAAGCTCGTTTATAGCTTCACCGCGGTATCCGGCTTCTCCTCCAGCCTGATAGCTTTTCTTGACTTTTCCTTTGAAGCCTTTAGATGGCGGATGCAGCCTAAAATATGGTTTTACGCCGGGGAGTTTACCGTAGCTCACGGAGCAGTTGTAAACGGCTTCCACGAGCTCATCGAGCGATTTGTACCCTAACTTCTTAACGTAATCTTCAGATATCCTCTTGTCGCCTACAAGCCTTCCACGTTTCTCGATGAGCATGCGAACTGTTTCCTTCGTCGGTTCGCCCCAAGTAACATAGTTCTGAACTTCTTTAAGCATTCCAAGATACGCTGGACGGTCATCGATGAGCACGGCGTGATTGTTTCGTTTCATGTTAAGCATTTTAAGCGTAGCGCGAACGTCTTTCGACGCGCTTATCACGCCGCGGACTCTAACCGCCAGCAAGCATTTTCGTTTAGGTTTGCTCATCTATCTCACCCAGTCAGCCGGGGTAACAAGCTCGTAGGTTTTCTTCAAAGCGTCGAAAACGGCGTAAGCGAAGGATGGAACCGTCCGGGTTGGACCGTAGCTTCGGGTCCAACAGTCTTTAACTCCGGCCAGCCCCAAAATTATTTTTGCTACTTCTCCTGCTACAAGTCCGAGTCCGCGGGGTCCGGGGATTATTACGACGCGTACTCCACCGCATTTTCCTTCAACTTGGAACGGTAGCGAATGGGGTTTTCCACATCCGCATTCCCAGCTTCCGCATCCTCGACGTATCGGCGTTATGTTTAGCCTAGCGTTTAACGCTGCCTTTTCGATGGCTGTCCGCACCTGTTTTGCTTTCCCAGAGCCTAAGCCCACGTATCCGTCTCGGTTTCCTATGGCTACGATGGCTTTGAACCGGGATTTTTCCCCAGCGTCTGTTTGTTTCTGCACGAGGTTTATGTTTATAACTTCTTCCTGTAGGTCGGGTAGCAGCACGTCTACTATTTCTGGCTCTCGGAGGGGTAAGCCTTCTATGAAAACCTCTTCTATCGAGGTGATTTTTCCTTCTTGGATTAGCTTGCCTAGACGCGTTCTAGGAACCCACTCCTCTATTCTCGACCTAAAACTTGGACGGTAAGGGGTCACTCCTTCTTCTTCCTCCTCTTCTTTCCTTTCTTTTCACCGGTCTTCTTTTTAGCTGTTTTAGCCTTTTTCCGGGTTTTTCGAGTTTTCTTGGCTTTTCCAGTTTTTTCGGCTTTTTTAGGTTTGAAGGATGAAACTATTTTGTTTCTGATTTTTTCGAAGTGTTCCGGAAGCTTTTCCGGTAGAAGCTTTTTCTTTAAATATTGAGCGAATTGCCGTTCGTACTGTTCCGGATTTGACTTTAGGGTTTTAGCGTATTCAGCTATGTGCACGCCTTCTATTCGTTCGGGTTCTGGGATTTTTTCTTCGCTGTGCGGCACGTTCAGCCCCGCATCGACTGCTCCTTTTAGGACGGCGAATATTCTTGCTCCTTTAACCGGGGGGTGAAGCCCTATGTCTAGGATGGCGTCTTTTACGCCTTTAGCTAGGGCTTTTAATCCGCATAGAAGCCCAACCAAATAGGCGGATGGAACGTTTCCGCAGTGAGCCTTCCACCCATAGTTTTTCACGAGTTCCTTTGTGTGCGCCGAAACGATTACTTCGTCGCCTCGAGGTTTAGCTTTCACCACCTGCACGGTCATGTGGTTTAGGCTTCCACGAACGACGAGGCGGGGTTTACCGGAGATCACCAGGGCTCTTCGCGCGTGGTAGTCGGTTTTTCCCTCTCTTCTCCGCCGGAAGGGCACTCGGTATCTTGGTCCCTTAGCCATGTTCTACCTTTTCCTCCAGAGGTTGTTCGCTTTTAAGTAGCGTTCCATCTCCGCGATGGATTTGAAGCTTCCGCTGCCAGCCATTTTGTAAACCTTGCGGTAAACGCTCACCGTGATTATCTTCTTTTCTTTAAGCTCGCGAAGCCTCCGACGTAGGGCTCTTATCTTTTTCATCCAAGCCTCCTTTTTGGAAATTCTCGCGTGCATCGCTCCGCTTCGGCTTCCAGGTCCTCTTCTTAAGCCTTTCTTCTTCTTTTCCCGTATTACCCGGGCTCGAGCTCGGCTTACGCCTTTTTCTTTCAGCTTCTTTATGGCGCCTTCGTGGATAAGCTTCTTTATTTCTTCCCGAGTGATCGCCATCTGAACATCTTCTATTCTTTCCGGATCTATCCAAACCCGGTTTTCGCCGACTTTCAGAATTTCAGCGGCTAAACGCCTCTGGCTTTTCAAGCTCATTTCTCCGCCTCCACTTTCTCCTTCTCTTCGGTTTCTTCGATTTCAACTGTTTCCTCCGGGATCTCCGGGGTTCTAGGCGGATTGAGCACGCGAATTCCCTTTTCGCTTGCACGTAAGATTATTTGAGCCTTTTTCTTCATTCCAACCGTGCTGGCGATTCTGGCAACTTGGAAAGCAGGGTCTATTTTTTCCAGGTCATCCGGGTTTCGAACAAGAACTTCTTCGTATCCGGAGGGGTGGAGCCCTCGGGCTTTTTTGGGGCTGCGGTAACCCGTGTTCACGGTTGCCGGCCACCCTTTTATCTTTCTCCGCATCTTGTTGTCAAGCCCTTTTGGCCGTCTCCAGCTTTCCTTTAGGCGGACGTATCGCCAGCTTTCCTGCCTCACGAAGTTTGGCTTCTTCTTTTTAAGCCGTTCACGTATTTGGAGGGCTCTGCGTTTTTCTTCTAGTTTCTGAGCGTTTTCTTCTTTTGTTTTCTTTTTCATTCTTGGAATCCCTCTGTTTTTTCGTATACGTATATGCCGTCTAGGAAAACCCGTGGGTCTTTGTTTTTGATTTTTGTTGCTTGTTCGATGTTTGCGGCTGTTTGGCTTACGTGTTCAATGTTTATTCCTTGGACTATGACGTCTTCGCTTTTCGGGATAACTTTCACGTCGCCTACAATTTTGGCTTTGCGGGCGCCTCTTTCACCTGTAAAGTTTTCGATTAGGATTGTTTTGCCTTGAACCTTTACGGTTATGGGGAAGTGGGAGAACACGATTTTAAGCTTGTATGTGAAGCCTTTTGTCACTCCGATTATCATGTTGCGTATGTGTGAGGCTATGGTTCCGACAACGGCGGCTTCCTTTTTTCTAGGCCACCGCGTCTTAACGATTATTGTGTTTCCTTCCTTTTCGATGGTGACTGGCGCGTGGGAGAAGTCTCTTGTAAGCGTTCCTTTTTCGCCTTTTACAGTGACTTTTCTACCCTCGATTTGAACCTCTACTCCGTCGGGGATTTGAACAGTTTTCGTTTCTTCCACGCTTTTCATCGCTTCTCCCTTTTCAGCCTAGTATACGAAGGCTAGGATTCTTCCTCCTACGCGTTTTTTCTTTGCTTCTCTGTGGGACATCACGCCGTAGGGCGTTGAAATTATGAGTATGCCTACGTCTCGGGACGGTAGGAAATGTTTTTCCCACTCTTCGAACTCGTCTATTTTCACCGGGTATCGAGGTTTCACGGCTCCGCACTTGTTTATTCTGCCCAGTAACTGAACTCTGAATTTGCCTGAACGCCCGTCATCTATGAATTCGAATTCGCCTATGTAGCCGTTGAGCTGCATGACACGGAGCACCATTCCCAGCAGTTTAGACGCTGGGCTAATCACGCATTCCCGTTTGTTTCGCATCTCGTTGTTCATTATGGTTGTCAATCCGTTTGCCACTACGTCCATCCCGTTTTAACCTCTACTCGTATTTTTTGAAGCCGAGTTTCTTGGCGATTTCTCTGAAGCATTGACGGCATATGTATAGGTTGTATCTGCGTATTACCGAGCCGTAAGCTCCGCAACGTCTACATGGGCGGCTGCCTTTTCCGTATTTTCTTTCCTTTTTAGGTTTTTGTTTCCCCACCGTGATTCACCTTTAGACTATTTCAACTCCCGTTAGCTCTTTTAGGAAGAGCATGGCTTCTTCCGGTGTAAGCTTGTGATGTTTTCCAATTCTCTTTTTCCGTTCAACTCGCCTATATTTGATGCGTTGTCCCGGGCGGCAGAGCGAGACACATACGTCCATGCCGAATATTCCCAGTTCAGGGTCATACTTCATCCCGGGAATCTCGATATGTTCTTTTATGCCGAAAGCGAAGTTGCCGCAGTTGTCAAAGCAGCTTTTCGGAAGCTTGTTGTCAACAGCTTCAAGGGCTTTCTTGAGAAACTCTACAGCTCGCTCCTTTCTAAGCGTGACCATGCATGCTATGGGTTCGCCTTTTCTTATCCCGAAGTCCCGGATGGTTTTCTTTGCTTTCCGTTTACACGGTTTCTGACCCGTAAGCTCTTCTAGCACTCTGGCGGCTCTTTCGAGCGGTTCACCTGACTTGCCTACCGAAATGTTTACCACTACCTTTTCGATTCTAGGTTTGAGCATGGGGTTTTGCTGCCATTTTTTACGGATTTCCTCTTCAGACACCTTGCTCACCTTCGGATGGAAGAGAAATCAGCGGCTCGGTTTTCCCCACCGCGAATACGTAGTTCAGCCTTGTTTGATACTTGTTACCTACGCTGTCCTCTATGGTGACAAGCCAGTTTCTACGTTTCGCGCCTTTTCTTTCCTCAATTTCAACTATCTTGCCATATCTGCCTATGTTCTTCCCACCCGTGATTATGGCTAAAACGCCTTCCTCGAGTGGAATATGATCCATTATTTCTCTTTCAGGCAGCGTTATCCTAAGCACGTCTAATGTTTTGTAAACGTCTTCCTCAGGGTTTTTTGGGTCAGCGACTTTAATTAATAAATTGGAGCCGTCGTGAAGGTTAAGCTGAACGTGCCCGTTTCGAACGACGGTTTTGTCTTCAATCCGGCACAGTTTGAAGCCTGTTTCTTCGCCCTCTATCGGATGGAGAACGTATCCTTTAGGCGAGGGGAGAACACGGTAGGTTTTCTCCACTTCCCTTATGTGAATTACGTCCATCAACCCAACTGGAAAATCATCTGCACGTCGAACTTTCCCGTCCACCAACACTTTTTCAGCGGCAACTATCTTCTTGGCTTCTCTCCTCGTTTCCGCGAATCCCAAAATGTCGCGGAGAACCAAACATAACGGCAAACAGTTTTCAAACGAGTGTGGCCCCGGAGAAGGCCTTACGGCCCACACGAATTCCTTTCGCGGAATAGGCCACAGTTTCGGGGCGGGTTTACGTTTCATATGTTTTTTCGCGCCTTTCTTCCCCATTATTTCTTCGCCTCTCCCTCTTCCTTTCCTTCCTTTTTCTTGGTTCTAGCCGATTTTCTGGCACGTTTGGCGGATGTTTTGTTTGTCTTCCGTTTGGTTTTGCGTTTTTCCACGGTTTTAGGCTTCTCAGCTGGTTTCGCCTTTGCTTTCGTTTTCTTTTTTCTTGCCCCAAGCTTCTTAGGTTTAGCTTTTGGTTTTTCCGGCGGAGCTTCGGCTTTTTCTGTTTCCGGTTTTTCTACGGGTTTCTCTTCAACTTCTTCAGCAGCTGCGGCTTCCTCGGCTTCTTCGACGGCTTTTCTCGCCTGTTTTTTCCTTTTGAGGATTTCTCTTC
>Ga0190304_1000980_pt1 | contig 13045 bp, 14 predicted proteins | sample 48700712_MG_FD_161670 | JGI IMG/M metagenome (GOLD analysis project Ga0190304, IMG submission 161670) | Hydrothermal vent sediment bacterial communities from Southern Trench, Guaymas Basin, Mexico - 4870-07-1--2_MG | ecosystem: Environmental > Aquatic > Marine > Hydrothermal vents > Sediment ... | reverse complement strand
GCCCTTAGTAAACACATCTGCAAGATGATCCGGTCTGCCGGCGCCACCGGAGGCTACAACAGGTACACCAACACCTTCAGATATCATTTTAGTCAGAGTTAATTCATACCCCTCTTTGGTTCCATCTGCATCAATAGAGTTGAGAACAATCTCCCCTGCACCAAGAGACTCTACTTTCTTTGCCCATGCAAATGCATCAAGATCAACTCTGGTTCTTCCTCCATTAATAACTATACCATAACCAGAAGGTTTACTATTATCTGCTTCAACATCCATTCCTACAACGATACACTGTTTTCCAAAATGTGCAGCCCCTTCAGCTATTATTTCCGGATTTAATACAGCAGCACTATTTACACTTACCTTCTCAGCACCGGCAAGAATTACTTGTTTCATATCTTTAAGAGTTCGAATACCCCCTCCTACGGAAAATGGAATAAATATTTTTTCTGCTACTCTTTTTACAAGATCAATCATAATCCCGCGTTTTTCAGAAGAAGCGCTTATATCATAAAAAACAAGTTCATCAACACCCTGACAATAATACTCTTCAGCCATTTTTACAGGGTCTCCAATATCTATATTTCCCTTAAATTTTATTCCTTTAGTCGTTTTACCATTTCTTACATCCAGACATACAATTATTCTTTTTTGAAGCATTAGAAGGGTCCTTTAATAAAATTATCCAGCAATTGAAGACCATGGGGCCCTGATTTTTCAGGATGGAACTGAACTGCAATTAAATTTTCATAACAAAATGCTGAACTAAAATTAATACCATAATCTGTCATCCCAATACAAATATTTTGATCTTCAGGATCGGGATAATAAGAATGAACAAAATAAAAAGAACTATTGTCAGGAATGTTATTAAAAATATAATGTTTTTCGTACTGCTTTACCTGGTTCCATCCCATATGAGGTATTTTCAAACCCATCTCAGATGAAAAGAGTCTTGATCTGCCCTTAATTAATCCAAGGCAATCAGTATTCCGTTCTTCAGAATAATCCAGAATAATCTGACAACCAAGACAAATACCAAGAATAGGATTACCTTTTTTAAAATATTCCTGCAAAAAGATATCCAAACCATAACTTTGTAATACCTTCATAGAAGACCGTGCTTCACCTACTCCAGGAAAAATAAGTTTATCACATTTACTAAGCTCCCCGGGATCACTGGAAACAAAGAATTTTCCTCCTAAATATGAGAGTGCTGTTTCAACACTTTTAAGATTACCAGCATCATAATCAATTATTCCAATTTTCAAGTCAAACCTCCTACTGTTCCTGTTCAGGAAAGGAAAATAGACTTGTTATTTCGTCAATTGTAAGAAATATATTATCCATAATAATACTTTCATTTTCCACATCTATCCTACCATCGTGCACTATTTTCATAAGTGAACTTTTGCCAGTTTCCCTAAGTTTAATAAGGAGCCCCAGCTTTAAAGCTGTAGAAAATATTTTAGCATCTTTTGCATTTTGAAAATCAAGAACCCCATAAACAGAATAATTATCTCCTGTATTATTGACAATAAAAAACAAATTTTGAATAAACATTTTTTCTGAAGGTATTTTGAGGGATTTATAAAACCCTTCTCCCGGATTATTTGAATAGAGGGTTAAAGCCGAATTCTCAAACTCAGCTTTAACTGTCTCCGGAATATAATTCCTGGTCCCCGTTTTTAGAAGACTCAAACTAGAAGAAATATCCCCATTGGATATAATAGCCACCGACCTGATGGGAACAGATATTACCTGTCCATCGATACTACTTTTCCACCATACATAATTATCTTTATGCTTTACCCAGATTTTATCCTTACCCATGGCAATATTTGTCAGAGTTTTAGGATACTCACCTTCTGCAAGTATAGAATACCTGGATTGTGGGGTAAAACCATCAAGAGAAATGGCAATCCTTTGTGTACGGTCAATAAAAAAGGACAAATCTTCTCTGGTAAAATTTGATATGAACTTATCGGGTAAAATTCTATCTTTCGATAAATTAAAATATACCAAAAAACTGCCCTCTGTCTTAAGCAGTCCGGGGTAATTATTTTCAGCAAAATTTGGAAGAGTTTTACACCCTGTGACAACAAATAAAAATACAGCAGAAAATATTATCAGAGAGTTTTTAACAGATCTGTCTTGTAGAAGTTTCATTTGTTTTATATATTTAACTCCTTTCCAAATCAATAAAACATGTTATTTCACCCCAGGAAATTTCACTAGCCTTAGAGCTCTTCTCCCATATAATTTTATCAGCTAAAGTTTCAGAAAGAAGATGATCTTGAAATGAGTTAACAGCTTTTTCCAACCAGTCAGATCCTGACAGCTTCAATATAATTCTATCTGTAACTTCAAGTTCTCTTTCTTTACGCAGGTTCTGTACGCTTCTTACAATATCCCTTACCGTTCCTTCCTGAAGGAGTTCCTCAGTAATTTCGCTATCCAGCCCAATAGTCAAAGAACCTTCATTTAAAACTTTTAAATTTTCTTTTTCAAATCGTTGTATTACAATACCTTCTTCAGTCAGTGTAAATTCACCATCACCATAACTCATCTGTAAAGTAGCCCCATCCAGAAGACTTTGAATCTCACTCATTGACAGTGCTTCTATTTTTGCAGCAGCTGCCTTCATATTTTTACCAAGAAGCCGGCCAAGAACCTTAAAATTTGCTTTTGCTTTGTATTCAACCAGATCTTCTTCATTTTCTCTGTAAACTACTTTTTTTACATTTAGCTCCTCAATAATAATATCTTCCATTTCTCTAAGAACAGCTCGTTCTTTAGAATCCCTTGTAACAATGTAAATAGATTTTAAGGGCTGTCTTATTTTTAAGGAATGAATACTTCTAAGAGACCTTCCCATGGAAACAGCCTGTCTGGTTATTTCCATCTTTTTTTCAAGTTCAAAATCTCTTTTATTATTATCAGCAACAGGAAAATCACATAAATGAATAGATTCCGGCATATTTTCAGTTCGGAGATTCTGGTAAATTTCCTCTGTAATAAATGGAATAAATGGAGCTGCAACATGGATTATATTCATTAAAACCAAATAGAGAGTATCGTAAGCCTGTATTTTATCAACATCATTTTCTGACCTCCAAAACCTTCTCCTTGAACGTCTAATATACCAATTATTAAGTGAATCAATAAATTTAATTATGTAACCAATACCTTTTGATAAATCATTTTTATCGAGCTGAACAGTTACTTCAAAGATAAGAGATTCCGATTCAGAAATAATCCACCGGTCAAGAGGATTATCAGGATTACCGGAATTATTTTTCGGGGTAAAATTATCGATATTTGCATAGGTTACAAAAAAACTATAGGCATTCCAGAAAGGTATAATAAAACCTTTCAGAACATCTTTAATTCCTCCATCAGAATATTTAAGATCCTCCCCTCTTACAACGGCAGAGTTCATAAGAAACATTCTAAGGGCATCAGCTCCATAAGTATTTATAATATCCTTGGGATCTGAAAAATTCCTTTCGGATTTAGACATTTTCTTACCGTCTTCCGCCAAAACAAGACCACTGACAACTACATTTTTAAAAGCAGGTTTATCAAAAAGGGCTGCTGCAAGAATAGTTAGGGTATAAAACCATCCTCTTGTCTGATCAAGTCCTTCCGAAATAAAATCTGCAGGAAAGTTATTTTCAAACCATTCTTTATTTTCAAAGGGATAATGTACCTGAGCATAAGGCATTGAACCAGATTCAAACCAGCAATCCAAAACATCAGGAATACGACGCATAGTTCCTTTCCCATCAGGACTTGGCCATGTAATATCATCTACAAAATGCTTATGAAGATCTTCAACCATTACTCCGGATTTTTCTTTTAATTCTTTCCGTGAACCAATTACCTCCATATAATCAGAACCATCACATTTCCAGATAGGTATTGGATTTCCCCAGTACCTGTTTCTACTAATAGCCCAGTCCCTTGCACCATCCAGCCATTTACCAAAACGTCCTGTTTTTATATGCTCAGGAACCCAATTAATTTGTTTGTTGGCAGCTATCATCTTTTCTTTGATTTTAGATACGTCAACAAACCAGCAGGATATAGCTCTATATATTAATGGTTCTTTTGTTCTATAGCAAAAAGGGTAACTATGATTATAATTTTCCCGTTTTACAAGTTTTCCTTCCTCTTTTAATCTTTTTATAATTGCTTTATCAGCATCTTTTACAAAAAGACCTTTGTAATCCGGAACTTCATCTGTGAACCTGCATTCAGCATCAATGGGACAAACAACAGGAACACCTGTATTTTTCATGACATTATAATCGTCTTCACCAAAACCCGGTGCTGTATGAACTATTCCTGTACCATCCTCTATGGTCACATAATCAGCAACTAAAGTTTTAAAAGCATTTTGTTTATCAAGATCTTTAAAATATGGGAACAGAGGAATATATTCTGTACCTTCAAGCTCCTTTCCTGTAAGTTCTTCTATTATTTCATAATCTGATGAGTCTTTATAATAGGAATCCAGTCTCTCTTTTGCCAGAATAAATACATCATCACCATCTTTAATTTTTGAATAAACTATATCCGGTCCTAATGCAAGACCCAGATTGGAAGGTAAAGTCCACGGAGTTGTTGTCCAGGCAAGAAAATATGCATTTTCATTCTTTAGTTTAAATTTTACAGTAACTGCAGGATCTATTACATCCCTGTAACCACCAAGATTTACCTCAAAGTTTGATAATGGTGTAGATAATTTAGGACTGTAGGGCATAATGTAAAAACCTTCATACATAAGCCCTTTTTCCATTAACTGCTTAACAATCCACCATATAGATTCCATATAATCCGAATCCATAGTCCGGTATCCATTTTCAAAGTCTACCCATCGTCCCATTCTGGTAACTATTTCTTCCCACTCTGATGTATACCGGAGTACAATAGAGCGGCATGCCTCATTAAATTTGGCCACCCCATACTCCTCAATCTGATACTTACCGGAAATACCCAGCTCTTTTTCCATCTCGTATTCCACAGGAAGACCATGACAGTCCCACCCAAAAGTTCTATTAACTTTTTTCCCCTTCATAGACTGATAACGGGGAATAATATCCTTTATTGTACCTGGAACAAAATGACCAAAATGAGGAAGCCCTGTTGCAAAGGGAGGTCCATCATAAAATACAAATTCTTCATTTCCCTCACGCTGGCTAATAGATTTTTTAAAAATATTGTTCTCTTTCCAGAACTTAAGTATATTTTCTTCCATTTTGGGAAAACTAACTTTAGAATTTACGGGATTATACAAAACTACCTCCGAAATCAGCACTATTCAGGGACTGTTTAAGTTTATTTGTGCAGAATAACAATGTTTATTTTACAGCGCTATTCTCTGCAAAATTAACGCTGATGTCAAGATAAGATTTTTTTTTCTAATCAATATTTATTTTATTCCGATTGTATATGTAACAACTGGACAAGGATGTCCGGACTTTATACACAATCAAGGAGGATTGTATGATTATAAATCACAATATGAGTGCTATGTTCACCCGGAGACAGAACGGGCTGAATAATTTCCGTGTAACTGGAAACATGGAAAAATTATCTTCCGGTATGCGAATCAACAGAGCTGGAGATGATGCTTCAGGACTTGCTGTTTCAGAAAAGATGAGAGCACAAATCAGAGGCTTGAGAAGAGCAGAAAGAAACGCCCAGGATGGTATTTCTTTTATCCAGACAACTGAGGGATATCTGCAAGAAACTCAGGATATTCTGCATAGAATGAGAGAACTGGCTATTCAGAGTTCAAATGGAATCTATTCTGATGAAGACAGAATGCAGATTCAGGTTGAAGTAAGCCAGTTGGTAGATGAGATTAATAGAATCTCTTCACACGCACAATTTAATGGCATGAACATGATGACTGGTAAATTTGGAAAAGAAAATGGTGAAAACACCATAACCGGCAGCATGTGGCTTCATATTGGTGCAAATATGGATCAGAGAGAAAGAATTTACATTGGAACCATGACTGCACAGGGTCTGGGATTACAGGGTCTTGGAGCAAAACCTCATGCAGCAACATTTTTCTCGATTGGAACACCGGACAGTGCCAATATGTCAATATCACTAATTGACAGTGCGCTAACAAAAGTCAGTAAACAAAGAGCCGATCTTGGAGCATACCAGACAAGACTTAACTATGCTTCACAGGGACTTTCCATTGGTGCAGAAAATCTCCAGGCTTCTGAATCAAGAATTAGAGACACAGATATGGCTAAGGAAATGGTTGAGTTTACAAAGAACCAGATTCTTGTACAAACTTCCAATGCAATGCTTGCTCAGGCAAATGCAAAGAATCAGTCTGTGCTTCAACTTTTTCAGTAAAAATAAAGTATTTTCCAAAAGGCGGTCTGTTTGACCGCCTTTTTTTTTGAACTGGTAGAGACACAGGGTGCTATACAGCACGCTGCATCTGTACTAGCGTAAAAAAATAATGTATTAATATATTATGAAACATTTTCATTTAACCCCTACCCTTCGTCAATTCTCTGATATCTTTTCTTTAAATGGTTATAGCTGTTTTCTGGTTGGGGGAGCACTTCGAAATCATTTTGCAAATATAAAACCAACCGACTTTGATTTTGCTACAGATGCAAATCCAGAAGATATTATAAGAATATTCAAACATGTCATACCTACTGGAATCAAGCATGGTACTGTAACAGTCCTGTTCAAGGGGCATCAATTTGAAGTTACTACTTTTAGAATAGATGGGGACTATTCAAATTCCAGACATCCGGATACCATACAATTTAGTCCCTCAATCTATGAAGATCTTAAAAGAAGAGATTTTACAATAAACTCCATAGCAATGAACCTTCAGACCGGAGAAGTTCTGGATCCCCATAATGGAATACAGGATCTTAAACGACATCTAATTAAGGCAATTGGAAATCCTGTAGAACGGTTTAACGAAGATGGCCTTAGACTTATGCGTGCTTGCCGCTTTACCTCACAATTAAATTTTACTATTGAATATAATACATTTAACGCATTAACAGAATGCAGATTTAATTTACAAAAAGTTTCTGCTGAAAGAATAAGAGATGAAATAATTAAAATTTTAAGTTCCAAAAAACCTTCCATTGCACTTAGAATAATGGAACAATCAGGCATACTCGAACTAATTATACCGGAACTTTCCACATGCAGAGGTATAAACCAGAAAGGGTACCATGATTTTGATGTTCTGGACCATCTATACTATTCATGTGACGGAGGCCCGTCAGACGATGTTATTCTTAGATTTTCCTGCCTTTTACATGATATCGGGAAACCACTTTCTCTTGCATCTGACAAGGAAGGATTTCCTACTTTTTATAACCATGAAAATATTTCAACAAAACTTGCAGGAGATATACTTAAACGTTTGAGATTCCCAAAAAATGATATAAAGAGAGCCCTTCATCTAATTTCAAATCATATGTTTAACTATACAGAACAGTGGACTGATACTGCAGTTAGAAGATTTATCTCGAAAGTGGGTGTAAAGAATATAAACGATCTTTTTAGACTTAGAATTGCAGATCAGTTTGGAATGACAAATACAAACAAAAGTCCCGAGAGTCTATATAATTTTATTGACAGAATTAATACGATTTTAGAAGAAGAAAACGCTTTTACTATAAAAGATTTAAAAATAAATGGTACAGATCTTATAAATGAGGCAGGCTTTAAAAAGGGACCTTTTTTGGGAACTGTCCTGACTGAACTTCTAGATACAGTTCTTGATGACCCCCGGTCTAATAATAAGGAGACTTTATTAAAAATAGCAAATAATATGAAAAAAAAATATATGGATGATTAAGACTCAAAAAAATGTAAATATGCAATAGAAGCTGCTTTTTGTTCTGCTTCCTTTTTATTCTTACCTATACCTGGCCCATAAAGAGTTCCATCGACCTTAACTTCAATCCAAAAGGTTCGATCATGATCCGGACCAGCTTTCTTAATTAATGAATATTTTGGATAATTCTTATATTTTTTTTGCACGTATTCCTGAAGAAGAGTTTTATAGTCCTTCTTGTGCCTATTTTCGAGTACCTTTGTAATTTCAGGAACAAGATATTTTAAAATAAATACCTGAGATGATTTAAAACCGGAATCCAAAAAATATGCACCAATCACAGCTTCCATACAATCTGCCAATATAGCTTTTTTTGAACGACCACCGGAGTATTCTTCACCCTTTCCAATAAGAATAAAGTTATCAATTTTTAATATTTTGGCGATACCTGCAAGACTATCCTCACTCACAACAAATGATTTTATTCTGGCAAGATCACCTTCATTCTTTCCAGGCATATTTTTGTACAGATACTCACTTACAACCAGGCCAAGTACACTATCACCCAGAAACTCAAGTTTTTCATTGTTATCAATACTTTCTTTACTTTCATTTGCAAAAGACCTATGAGAAAAAGCAAGGTTCAGGAAATCTAATTTCCTGAACCTTATACCTGCATTTCTTTCGAAAAGCTGCAATTCCTTTTTCCTCAGCGGATCAACAGGCGGAGGGTTAAAGTCAATTGCTTTAAAACTACGGATCACCTGGTATTAAGCTTCCTGTGATTTTAGAAAGTTTAAAGCATCTCCAACAGTTTCAAATTCATTTGCTTTTTCATCTGGAATTGTAACACCCATTTCTTCTTCGATAGCATATACCAGTTCATAAGTATCCAGACTATCAGCACCTAAATCCTGTCGAAAAGACGCTTCCGGTGTAATTTTCCCTTCTTCCACTTCCAGCTTTTCAGCAATAAGCTTTTTTAATTTTTCAAAAAGTTCGTCCATTATTTACTCCTTAAATATTTTTTAAGCCATGTTCTCGAGTTCAATAATTTGATTCCCTCTGTAATACCCACATTTCGGGCATACACGGTGCGGTAAAACTTTATTACCACAAGTTCCACATTCAACGAGCCCAGGTACTGTGAGTTTCATATTTGCAGATCGTCTTGTACGTGAGCGTTTTTTAGACGTCTTATATTTTGGTACTGCCATTGTAACATCCTCTCCAAGTTAGCAAAAAGTCAGTCAGAACTTACTCTAAATAGAGTTTAATGTCAACTGCCTCTTAAACGTTGTTTCAAAGCTGAAGCCACCTCAGGAGGTACCATAGTTGAAATATCACCATCAAGAAGAGCAATCTCCTTAATAGCAGATGATCTCAAGACGAAATACTTTGGATCTGTAGGCATAAACATAATGTCAACATCAGGACTAAGTTCCTTATTTGTCATTGCAAGTTCAAATTCATAGCCAAAGTCAACTAACGCACGGACTCCTCTAATCATTACCTTAACATGGTTTTTCTCTGCAAATCTAACCACCAGTTTATCCCACAACCTTACAGTTACATTGGAATAATCTTTCAGCAGTAAACTCATCATTTCAAAGCGCTCCTGCGATGAAAACAGAGGATTTTTCTGATCATTCACCGCAATTACGACATAGAGTTCTTCAAAAATTGAAGATGCCCTTTTTATTAGATTCATATGACCATTTGTCGGAGGATCAAATGAACCGGGAAACATAGCTTTAATCACATAGATAATTTACTCAGGATAGATGCACTAAGTCAAGATATATTTCGGTCGCGAACCGAAATAATCCAATTTTTTAAATCTTTTATCATAAAAGGCATAATTATGCTTATTATTACATATATTTTCTCTGTTTATTAATTTTCGTTTTGACAAATAGTCTTTGACTATATAAAATAAGTATAATGAAAAATATATTTTTACTTAATACTGTTATCTTATCTGTTTTCCTGTTTTCCTGCGCTACTCAGGAACCAGTTAAAGAAGTATCCCCTCCTGTTAAAGAACCAACTGTAGAAATTCAAAACAAACAGGTAAACAGTGAGAAAATTGTGGAGAAAACCCCTCCGCAAGCTCTAAATGATATCGAACTTAAAAAAGCCGAAACAGATATAGCAGTTTTAATAGAAAAATTAAATAAAATTATTGCATCAAAAAAATATGAGAACTGGAAATTAAATCTATCTGATGATTATATAAAGTATTACAGTGATCCTGAAGTATTAAAGGACAAGTCTCAGTCCCCTCTTCTGGTTAAGTATGGAATTGTTCTAAGATCCCTGGAAGATTATTTTAATTATGTTGTTGTAGGCAGCAGACAAAATGTAAAGCTTGATGAAATTAAAGTTATCGACAGAGACAGGATTAAAGCATATATGTATGTAAAGGGTACACCGGTAATAATATATGAACTTGTTAGAATAGACAATGAATGGAAAATAGGAAAATTTTAAAATAACAGCCCCTTAGGGGAAAATGGAGATTCAATATGAAAAACAAATTTTTTACTATATTTATACTGGCAGGTTTTCTTTTACCAGTCGTCTCTGTATATTCACAGAATCAGACAAATAAAAAGGAAACTACCGTGGAGGAACTTTTTCTTCAAAGTATAGAATTAACTGTAATTGGAGAAATGGCAACAGACACTTCCCGTGAAGCAAAACTTGATGCACTGGCTTCAATTGAAGATATGATTGACAATGGAAGAGCTTCCGGCAATGATCAGGATTTGGTATCTATACTGGATTATTTATCATTGTCTGGCAGTGGTGTCCAAATGAGAGAGTCCGGTTTACTAATTAATAATTATCCGGAAGTTAGAAGAAGAGCATGTGAATCTCTGGGTAAACTTGGAGGCGAGGATGCAAAAGCATCCTTAATAAACATACTTTTAACGGAAAAAGAACCAATGGTACTGGCAGAAGCTGCCTATGGACTGGGAACAATAGGGCTTAATAAAAACAATCAGGTAACACAGGCACTATCCTATTCTATTCTTGGACAAAATATAATGGCACCTGACAACAACTATGCCTTTGCAGTACTGCTTGCATTTGAAAAAATTGCAGAATCAAACAACGGGATTGATGATCCCAGTGCTATCCGGGCACTTATCAGGATTCAAAATGGTAATTACATAAAGACAGTACAACGAAAAGCCAAAAGTGTTATAGATAAACTGAGAACGTACTAGCCCTTCGACAAGCTCAGGGATCAGGAATATTGATCTCTGAGTTTCTAATTGTCTCCAGTTTCCCTCTTTTTTATCTGTTTTTTAAATGATAGCTAAGCCTTTTTCTCCACTCACCCTTACTTTCTCTTCCCTCAAACTCAATAATTTTTCGTATATTTAAAACTTTGCCTGATTTTCCGCTTACAACTGCAAAATTGCCATTTCCAATATAGCTTATTTTTTCCCTGGGTCCCAAACTTTCTTTTTCTGCCAGCATTTTCAAAACACAATCAAAATGAGCCGGTTTATTTTCTTCTCCAAATGAAATTGCAGTTAGGAGGAATTTTACGGACTGATTGCAAATGGGACATTCAGGGAAAGACCTTTTTTGCCGATGTCGTCTATTATTATTCCGTCTTCTCCCTTGAGGAGAGGGGCGGAAATTATCTGATTCCTTATTTTCGCTCAAATATCTACTCCTCATTAAGATGAAATATTTCTTTTGTTAAAGTATTAGCAATACTCATAATCGCCACATTAATATATTTACTATCATTAATTTTCTTTTTTAGTTCTGCAATTTTTTTTGGATCTGTGTGCTTTGCTATTCTTATCATGAGTATTTGCTTCTCCATAAACATATTCTATTATCAATCTTTGGAATTAAGCTCTTCATTATTTACCTACTCTCTTACTAATTTCTTCCCTTGTAATAGCTCTTACAATAAACAAACTCTTTTCAGTAAGAAGGTCAATTGTCTTTTCATTTTCTCCCTTCAATATTCTTCCGGCAGGTGTCATTAGTATCTGAACAAAGGGACGTAAAGGAGCTTCTGTGTGTACAAGATTAACCCTGGCTATTGAACTATCATTTAAGATAACAAGAGAACCTATAGGATAAATTCCCATACTTTTTATAAATACCTTCAGTATATCCGAATCAAACCGTGTAGAATTATTATTCAAGATTTCTCTCATAGCCTGATAGCCAATCATTGATCCTCTATACGGCCTATCCTTAAGCATAGCTCCATAAGCATCCGCAACTGATATAACTCTTGAAGACAGAGGTATACTTTTACCAGCCAGCCCATTGGGGTAACCTTTACCATCCCATCTTTCATGATGATATAAGGCAATTCGAGCAATTTCTTCAGGATATTTTAGCGACTTAGTTATTAGTTTATAAGTATACATGGGATGTGATTGGATAATTTTTAATTCATCTTCAGTAAGATTAGTCTTTTTGCTTATTAATACTTCCGGTATCTTAGTCATACCAATGTCATGTAAGAGTGCAGCTACTGCCAAAGATATCAATCTACTGTTAATAATCTTTAACTGCCTTCCAAGAATAATAGATATAATCATACAGTTCAGGGAACTTTGAACAAGATCATTCTCTGCATCAACAGCAGTCATAGTTATGGTTTTAAGTTCTTCGGGTTTGTCCCTAAGCAACGAAAAAATATTGGTGATAATAGCATCTATTTCAATTTTATCCGCTTTTGAATAAAGTTTAATATCATTGAATATTTCATCAAGTCTTGATATAGCCCTTTTATAGGATTTTAAAACAGATAAATCTCCTACCGAGTTTGCTAAAAGATCATCAGGTTCATCTTTTTCCCTGAGGGAAAGAGGTTTCCCATCTGTCATAACAAACTTAATATCCCACCGTATCAGCCTTTTTATATCCTTATCTTTAATTTCAATTTTTGGGGGAACCAGAAGATTTTCTCCATCGAGGTAAACAGGAGCAGAAAATTTCATTCCAGCCCGAAGATCACTTACTTTAATTTTATTCATATTAAATCCTGAGTTTTTTTAATAAATACCAGTATTTGTGCAACTATATCGTAAACCTCTTCAGGTATATACTCACCAGGCTCCAGCATATAAAGAGTTTCAGAAAGAAGATCGTCTTTTACTACAGGAATATCATACTTTTTGGCAATATTCAGGAGTCGATCAGCAAGAACAC